>OOAI01000819.1_pt1 | contig 13458 bp, 9 predicted proteins | sample 1671191 | NCBI WGS metagenome assembly OOAI01 (sample SAMN06348131, study PRJEB24527) | human gut metagenome | biome: human gut; feature: ankylosing spondylitis patient; material: feces | host: Homo sapiens | place: China | collected 2015-10 | reverse complement strand
GCGATGTCGGCTTCAAGGGCTCCCGTAAGTCCACGCCGTACGCCGCTGGTATGGCTGCCGAGTCCGCCGCCCGCAAGGCGATGGAACACGGCGTCAAGAAGGTCGACGTGTTCGTCAAGGGCCCGGGTTCCGGTCGTGAAACCGCCATCCGTTCCCTGCAGTCTGCGGGCCTCGAGGTTGGTTCCATCACCGACGTCACCCCGCAAGCCCACAACGGCGTTCGTCCTCCGAAGCGTCGTCGCGTCTGAGCACTCAGCAATACCAAATCCATCCAAAACCGCCTGACCGGTGAGTGCACCACCGAGTTCAAGCTGAAAGGATAACCACAGTGCTTATTGCACAGCGTCCGACTCTTACCGAGGAATCTCTGAATCCGCAGCGCTCCCGCTTCACCATCGAGCCGCTCGAGCCTGGCTTCGGCTACACGCTCGGCAACTCGCTGCGTCGCACGCTGCTGAGCTCCATCCCGGGTGCTGCCGTGACCTCCGTGCGTATTTCCGGTGCCCTGCATGAGTTCACCACTCTGCCAGGTGTCCAGGAAGACGTCACCGAGATCCTGCTGAACATCAAGGGCATCGTGCTCACCAGCGAATACGACGAGCCTGTGGTCATGTATCTGCGCAAGAGCGGCAAGGGCGAAGCCGTGGCTGGGGACATCACCCCGCCGGCCGGCGTCACCATTGCCAACCCGGAGCAGCACATCGCTACCCTCGCCGACGATGGCGAACTCGAGATCGAGTTCACTGTCGAGCGTGGCCGTGGCTATGTTCCTGCCCAGATGAACAAGCAGGACAACGATGAGATCGGCCGTATTCCGGTTGATTCCATCTACTCCCCGGTACTCAAGGTGAGCTACAAGGTCGAGGCCACCCGTGTGGAACAGCGCACGGACTTCGACAAGCTCATCCTGGACGTGGAGACCAAGCCCGCCATCTCCCCGCGTGACGCGGTGGCTTCCGCCGGTTCCACCTTGGTGGAGCTCTTCGGCCTGTGCCGTGAGCTCAACGCCCAGGCTGAAGGCGTCGAGGTCGGTCCGGCCCCGGTGGCCGAGGAGACCAACCCCGAGATGGCCGTTCCGATTGAGGACCTCAACCTGACGCAGCGTTCTTACAACTGCCTCAAGCGCGAGGGCATCCACACCATCGGTGAGCTTGTCTCCCACACCGAGCAGGACCTGCTCGACATCCGCAATTTCGGTATGAAGTCAATCGATGAGGTCAAGGAGAAGCTGCAGACCTTGGGCCTGAGCCTCAAGTCCTCGCCGATGGCCTTCGATACCAATAATCTCGAAGGTGGCACGTTCTTCTCGCCGGAAGACGAGTGATCTGCCTCTTTGACCAATCGTTCGTTCACTAGGCAAGCAGATGTTCGGGCATATGCCCACCTGCTTGCCTGAAGAACGGACATATAAGGAGTAAACCCAATGCCTACACCTAAGAAGGGCCCGCGTCTGGCTTCCAGCCCCGCACACGAGCGCCTCATGCTGGCAAACATGGCGACCAGCCTGTTCCAGAATGGCCGCATCACCACCACGCTGCCGAAGGCCAAGCGCCTTCGTCCGCTGGCAGAGCGCCTGATCACCTTCGCCAAGCGTGGTGATCTGCACTCCCGCCGTCGCGTGATGCGCGTCATCCGCAACAAGTCCGTGGTGCACATCCTGTTCACCCAGATTGCCGAGCAGATGGAGCAGCGTGAAGGTGGCTACACCCGTATCGTCAAGATCGCTCCGCGCGTTGGCGATGCCGCTCCGGCCGCTGTGATCGAGCTCGTCACCGAGCCGGTTGCCAAGAAGGCTGTTGTGAAGGAAGCTGAAGCCGCCGCCAAGGTTGCCGAAGAAGAAGCTCCGGCCGTTGAGGCTGAGGCCACTGAGGCTGCTGAGGCTGTTGAGGCTCCGGTCGAGGAGACCGCCGCCGCTGAGGCTGAGGCTCCCGCTGAGGAAGCCGCTGACGCCGAGAAGGCCGAGTGAGCTGAATAGCGTTTCGCTAAGCTAGCTGAAAGGGCTGGAATCCGTTTGGGTTCCAGCCCTTTTGCGTTGTTTTCATAGAATCTACAACGTACGTACGGCCCGAATGGCCTCGGCTCTTGCGGCCAGCTGATCATCGGCGGGATATGCGATATGCTCCAAAGTCAGGCCCTGCGGCGCAATCGGCCCGCTTGAGCCTTCACGTACTGGCTCGGCCATTTTGCCGGCAAACCACTCCAGTGATTTGCGTCCCGAACCAACTTTGATGCATGAGCCGACCAGGGAGCGCACCATATTGCGGGCAAAGGCGTCCGCCACAATCGTGAACACTACCAGGCCGGACTCCAGCGACGGAGTCCGATATGCTTCATGCGATGCCATCTCATCCGGTACTAGGGGAGTGATCGGCACCCGCCGCCAATAGGCGGTCTTGACTTCACGGATCGTAGTGCCTCCCGGATTCGGAGTGGCGAAGGAACCAAAATCGTGCAGGCCGATGGTCAATGAGGCTGCGCGGTTCATAAGCTCCAGATCCAGCGCTTCATCCACGGTAAGTACGCATCCACGCAGGCGCGGGTCGACCTCAGACGAACGATCGGCGACCCGATACACATAAGTGCGCTCCAATGCGGAGAACCTGGCATCGAAGCCGACCGGAGCTACGGCAATGCCATGAATGACGATGTCCGAAGGCAGCACAGCCTTGAGTCTGCGAGTCAGCGCCTCGGTGACCGGAATGGTCATGTGACCTACGCAGCGATTCAGTACCTCATCGGATACATCCAGATGCGCCACTTGGTGGGAGGCATGTACACCGGTGTCGGTGCGTCCAGCCACTGTCAAGCGTAACGGTTCGGCCGCGTCATCGGTCGGCACCCGCAGCACCTTGTGCAGCGCATCTTCAATGGTGCCTTGCACTGTACGAAGATTGGGCTGTTTGGCCCAGCCATAGAATCCGCCGCCGTCGTAGGCCAAGTCAATGCGCAGTCGTGTCATAGCCATTCATTGTAACGAGTGCGGTCGGCGAGACGAGTGCGGTCGTCAAGATGCACGCGGCCGGCGAAGTGACCTGCCTGTAACATTCTCGCGCGTTTGTTGAAACGGGCCCGCCTTAGGTTGAAACCATCAAACCCGGTTACGGCTTGCGGCGTCAGCGTGCGCTCAACACGCCTAACCGCTTGAAGCCACAGAAGCCGCCACAGCAAGGAGCAGGCACGATGATCGAATCCGCAGCACGCAGACTGGCCCATGAACTGGTAAACCGCCGCGAAGCGATCAATCGAGAGCTGTCCCGCAACGGTGTGCGTTTCGGCATCTACAAGAACGGCGAATACCATGACCGGCTGTTCCCGTACGACCCTGTGCCGCGCATTATCGAATCCGACGAATACGACGAATTGGAGAAGGGCCTGAAGCAGCGCGTCAACGCCCTGAACGCCTATCTGAAGGACATTTATTCCGATAAGCGCATTATTCATGATGGCGTCGTGCCGGAGGAATACGTATACACCTCGGCCGGCTACTTCCCGCAGGTCAACGGTGTGACCCCTCCCGGCGGCATTTTCGCGCATATCGCCGGCGAGGACCTGGTCCAAGGCGAGGACGGCCGCTGGTGGGTGCTGGAAGACAACCTGCGCATCCCCTCGGGTGCCAGCTACCCGCTGTTCGTGCGCGACATCGAGCGCCGCATCTCCCCGCGCCTGTTCCGCGACGTTCGTATTCGCGATAATCGCGAATACCCGCGCCTGTTGCGCAAAGCCATGGACTTTGTCTCCACCGAGGGCATCGCCGTGGTACTGACTCCCGGCCGCTACAATTCCGCGTTCTTCGAGCACGCCTATCTGGCGGAGAAAACCGGTGCGGCGTTGGCCTTCCCCGAAGACCTCGAAGTGGTGGACAACAAGGTCTACTTCCTCGACTACGCCGGCAAACGCCACCGTGTGGGCGTGGTTTACCGCCGCCTGTCCGACGAATTCCTCGACCCGTTCGCCTTCAATCCTGATTCGGTGATCGGTGTGCCCGGTATCCTGTCCGCCTACCGCGCGGGCAACGTGGCCATCGTCAACGCGCCGGGCAACGGCGCGGCCGATGACAAGGCCGTCTACTACTTCGTGCCGCAGATGATCAAGTACTATCTCGGCGAGGAACCGATTCTCAACAACGCGCCCACGTACATGCCGATGTTCGAGGCCGACCGCAAGGAAGTCCTGAATCGGATGGGCGAGCTGGTCATCAAGGATGTGGCCGAAGCCGGCGGTTACGGCGTGGTGTTTGGTTCGTCGCTGGATGCCGCCGCACGTGAGGAGCTCGCCAACCGGATCAAGGAGGAGCCGCGTCGATTCATTGCCCAAGAGGTGATTCAGTTCCGTGATATCGATGTGGTGGACCCGAAGACCGGCGAGATGTCGCCGCGCAAGTGCGATTTGCGTGCCTTCGTGGTCACCGGCAAGAATACGCACGTGTGGTATTCGGGCTTGACTCGATACTCGTCGGTGCCCGGCCAGATGATTGTCAACTCGTCGCAGGGTGGCGGATTTAAGGATACGTGGGTGTTGGCACCCGAATCCGGCGTGGAGCACGAGTACGGTGCCGAAACGCAGGTGGCGAACCTGCTGAGCCAGTCCCGCCACCATTCGTTGTCGCTGGTTACCGCTTCCAAGGCAGACAACCTGTATTGGCTGGGTCGATACACCGAGCGCGCCTTCACCACGCTGAACCAGTTCTTCCCGTTCTACGATCGTGTGATGGACACCGATGTGGACGCCTTCCGTCCGTTCGCTCACGCACTCGACCTGCCCGAAGATTTCGAGGACTTCGACGGGTTCGTGAACAGCTTCCTGTACGACGGGTCCAATCCTGATTCGGTGCGGTTGGCCGTAACTTCCGCATTCAACAACGCCGTGATTCTGCGCCCGGAATTGAGCTCGCGTCTGCTGCAGTACGTGGAGTTGGCGATGACCAATATCACCGATGCCGCCAAATACGCGGCCGATGCCGAGGACATCTACAAGCAGCGCGATATTACCGATGACATGCTCGCCTTCTGGGGCGGCATCGAGAATTCGCCGGTCGACCCCACGCTGAAGGCGTTCATCTTCATCGGCAAATATCTGGAACGCATCGACCTGTACACGCGCTTCGGCCTGACGATGGAGGAGCTGGAAGCGCCGCTCAAGAAGCTCGCCGCCTATTCGATGACCTTGGACGGCATGCCGCTGCCCAGCTGCTTCGCCGACGGACTGAGCTGGCTGGTCGGTCAGCTGCCGTCTCGCGGATATCAGGAAGTCGCCGACCTGCTGAAGAAGTACCTTGACGACTACTCCGGCCGTGTCAGCGCGCTGGCCATCAAAGACATGGGCTCACTGAGCTCCATGAACATGGACGCCAAGCGTCCCTGATCCCGACCTGACACCCTGACGGGTTCAAATGCTATGGTGGTATGGCGAAAAAAACCGTGCGCCCGAGTGCCGGCCTGTGCATATCAGCAGATTGCCGGAATATATGCGTGGGCTGTGAGCGCACGGACCATACCTCAGCCATGGCTGTAGTGTCGTTATCCCGAGAATATGCCGGTTGCCGGCTCGTGTGCAAGTGCAGGAGACGTTGTGAAAAAACTCGTGTTCGACTATGAGATGAGGCTGTCCTTCAGCGCACCGGTCACCGATCACAGGTTCCAGCTTCGCTGTATTCCCTCCACTGGCCCTCGCCAACAGGTGATTGACGTGGAAGTGAAGATTCAGCCCGAAACCGAACTCGAAACCACCATCGACTCCTTTGACTCCGTGGTGATGACCGGATTCATCCCTGAGCCGCACGACATATTCAGCTACTCGGTGACCGGCATCGCCTTCGTGGACAATGCGCATATCCATAAGGAAGCCTATAAACCGCTGTACCGATTCAATTCAGCGCTCACCATTCCCGGCCCGAACGTGGAGGCGATGATTGCCGTATGCCGCGAACGCTTGGCGGCGCTGCCTTCCGACGCCACTTCGGTGCAGCAGGCTGCCGAAGTGATGGATGAGGTCTACAAGGCGTTTGTGTATACGCCCGGTTCCACCACGATTCGCACCACCGCCGAACAGGCCTTGGCTCAGCGCAAGGGCGTATGCCAGGATTATGCGCACGTGATGCTGTCCGTGTGCCGGCATGTGGGATTGACCGCGCGCTACATTGCCGGTTTGCTTGGGGGAGAGGGCGCGACCCACGCTTGGGTCGAGGTGTATCAGGATGGCCGATGGGTCGGACTGGATCCCACGCATAACCGATTGGTGGACGACAGCTACATCACCATCGCCCACGGCCGCGATTACCGCGACTGCATGCTCGACATCGGCATCTTCTCCGGCTACAACGTCCAGCAGTCCCAATGGGTCAACGCCTCCGTCCACGAACAGGTGGCATAAATAAAATTCCAAGCCCCCTCTGATGAGCTGAGCCGTGAAGAAAACGCCGGAGGCGTTTTTAGGCGAAGGCGAACGACAGTGAGCAAATAAAATGGCAGCTGGAAAGCTGTCCTTAATTGCGTTCGAGCTGTCAGCCGTAAGGCTGACCGAGGGAGAGAGCACTCAATGCAGAGTGGCCCCGCCGCCGCTTCTACCACCACCAATATTCGGATTTTCGTCGTTGCAACATTCGGATTTTGGTAGTTGACCAATTCGGACTGTTAATCGGCTCATCGTCTGACCCATTGCAATCTCACACAAAATCGCATTATCCCACGCCGAATCGAGCTCAGCGAAACTCCGATTTGCCAGGTCGGCAGAATGTGGCATAATGAACAAGTTGCCATTTTGGCAGCATGGATAAGTGTCCGAGCGGTCTAAGGAGCACGCCTCGAAAGCGTGTGAGGTGAAAGCCTCCGCGAGTTCGAATCTCGCCTTATCCGCCTTTAGGGTTCCGGGTTTGTCCCGGAACCCTTTTTGTTTTTGATACGAACGTCCGTATTCGCTCCTGTGCTGTATCGTATACGGCGTGTCGGGTGGAAAATAGCGAAAAGGATAACGTTGTACTCAGCGGGACTTGCGTACTAAGTACAACCATCGTATTATCGATATCAACAGAAGTACAAGGTTGTATTAAATATCCAGAACGCACATTCACCGCTGATTGGCGATGCCGCAAAACAGGTGAACCAAGAAGATGGGCCGATTGCTTTTGGTATTTAGCACAACGTTGTCTTGCGGTATTGAAGACAACGATTAAAGGAGAGCACATGTCCGAGCATTCGCACGACAATAAACCGGGGGAGCTGGAGGAATCTCGACTCGTCGTCGATAATGACTTTGAAGTAGCTCCGGTCAACGACAGACTGTTCGGGTCGTTCGTGGAGCATCTGGGTCGCTGCGTATACGACGGCATCTATGAGCCGGGCCACCCCGAAGCCGATGAAGACGGTTTCCGCAAGGACGTCATCGAACTGGTCAAGGAACTCGGCGCTACCACGATTCGCTATCCTGGCGGCAATTTCGTTTCCGGCTATCGCTGGGAGGATGGCGTTGGTCCTCGTGATGAGCGGCCGCGTCGCCTGGACTTGGCATGGCATTCCACCGAGACCAATCAGTTTGGTCTGCACGAAATGGCGAAATGGCTGGAAAAAACCGGCGGCAACGAGCTGATGGAAGCCGTAAATCTGGGTACCCGTGGTCTTGAAGAGGCCCTCGACCTGTTGGAATACGCGAATATTCCCGGCGGCACCAAGCTCTCCGAGGAGCGTCGCGCCAATGGTGCCGATCAGCCGTTCGGCATCAAGATGTGGTGCTTGGGCAATGAGATGGATGGCCCGTGGCAGACCGGTCACAAGTCCGCCGAGGATTACGGCACCTTGGCGGCCTCGGTGGCGGCAGGTATGCGCGCCATCGATCCGAACGTTGAACTGGTGGTCTGTGGTTCATCCAGCCACGTGATGGACACCTTCGGCAAGTGGGAAGAAACCGTACTTGAGAAGACGTTTGACAACGTCAACTTCGTCTCCTGCCATGCGTACTACCATCCGGAACTTCAGCCTGATGGCACCCGTGACATGAAGAGCTTCCTTGCCTCGGGCGTCGATATGGACGGTTTCATCAACGATGTCGCCGCCGCCATCGATGCAACCAAGGCCCGGCTGAAGAGCAAGCACGACGTGTTCATCTCGTTCGATGAATGGAATGTCTGGTATCTCAACGAAGAGCCGAGCAAGAATCCGGAAGGCATCGGCAATTGGCCGGTTGCCCCGCGCCTGCTCGAGGATGTGTACAGCGCCGCCGACGCCGTGGTGTTCGGTGATTTGATGATTACCCTGCTCAAGAACGCCGACCGCGTGCACGCCGCCAGCCTGGCCCAGTTGGTCAACGTAATTGCGCCGATTATGACCGAACCGGGCGGCCCGACGTGGCGTCAGACCACGTTCTATCCGTTCTCGCTGACCGCAAAGCTCGCCAAGGGCGGCACGGTGCTTGAACCGAAACTGGCTTCCGGAACGTATGAAACCGACAAATACGGTGAAGTGCCGACGATCAATTCCGTAGCCGTGCGTGGTGAGGACGGTACGATCAGCGTGTTTGTGGTCAATCGCTCCATGGAAGCGGCCAATGACTTTGCCATCAAGCTGCCGGAAGGATTCGCACTTTCCGCGGTCGAGGCGCAAACCCTGCACGAGGATGATCTGCTGGCAAAAAACACGCTGGAAGACCAGAACCGAGTCGTTCTGCACCCCAACACCACCATCACGTCCGACGCCGATACCGGCACTGTGCGTGTGACCTTGCCGCCGGTCTCCTGGACCGCCGTGCACGTGAAGTGATTCGAGTGACGGTGGCGCATGACAGGGCGCAGTCTCTTATGGTTGCTGTGCCCTGTACAACCACCAAGCAATACCCAAACAATCATCAACATGCCCGGATTGCAGAAAGAGAGGTTCGGATTCGCCACTAATGTAATGTGGCATACCAGTCAAAGGAAGACAATGCCGTCATTCACATCGACTGGAACAATTCGATACCCAACAAAGGAATAAGGAGAAAAGACGGGTATGTAAAAAGCTAGGTTGAAAGCCGGCGGTCAGAAAGTCCCTTGTTCGGATGGCGTGCGTGCGTTTCTTCAACCAGAAAGTTTAACCTCTACGTTCGATCGTCCTGCAGTATTGTCAGAAGGATATTTGCCTAATGGTGCATGGGGTCCAACGGAGGAAAGCTCCTTGGCTGAATTCTGAGGTTGAGGGGTAGATGATTCCGATATGAGGAGGAGATGCTCGACCCGACTGTGACTTACCATAATAAGAACATAATGACGCTGTTGAAGGTGTGTCATGTAATAAGCAGAAATGGATTCGAACAATGGGAAACCGCGTAACTATCAAGGACGTGGCGCGTGAGGCGAACGTCTCCATCAAGACGGTTTCCAATGTGCTGAATGACACTGGCAGTATGAGACCGGATACACGTCGCCGTGTGGAAGAGGTGATGCGTAAGCTTGGATATACCGTCAATATTTCGGCGCGTGCAATGCGATCTGGCGGCACAAAGCTTATTGGACTCAACATCTTCGATTTCTCGCAGCCGTTCGTTCCTTTTTTCACTGACAAGGTCATTGAATACGCAAAAGAACGCCATTACGGTGTAGTCATCAACACATATGGTTCCGACGGTGAAGGGTTGGTTGCCAGCGTTGACGAGTCCTATCGTTTAGGGGCGGAAGGATGGATTCTGTTCGTAATGTCGCCGCTCGCGGATGAAGGGGCCGTTCTGGAGCAGCCATATCCGATTGTAACGACCGGAGACCATCTGGCCTACGGGAAAAGCGATTGGATCACCATGCCCAACATTGAATCCATTTCCACGGTTGTAGGAAGATTTTTGGATGAAGGTGCCCAAACGGTTGCTCTGATGGGTGTTCTTCCTGAACTGGTGGATGAGGCAGTGCCGCGTCGTCAGACGGAAGGGACCCAGGCGTTACGCGCCCAAGGATATGTGAAGGCATTTGAAGAGCGCGGATTATCGGTGAATTGGCGGTATGTGATTCCGGCAGAAAGCATGAATCAGCGTGAAGGTATGCGCGTGACAAAAGCTATGCTAGACAAGCTCCCATGCCCGGATGTTGTAGTGTGTCTCAATGATGCCATTGCTTTAGGCGCAATTCATGAATTGCAACGATGTGGTTTGCATGTACCTGACGATGTACAAGTGGTCGGCTTCGATAACGTGCCGGAAGCCGAGTACTCGGTGCCGGCGCTGACCACCATCGATCCTCATATCGATGATTATGCCAAGCATGCCGTTGACATGCTTATCGACCGCATCGAAGGATACTCAGGCCCGGCCCGTACGTACACCACCGATTTCACATTGGTGGAACGTGCCTCAACTCGACTTGCCCACTAGCATCCAACAAGTTCGCATCGGCTTCGTGAGGAGTGTGTGTCTACTCGAACAATGCGGCGTCAGTCGCTGGGTAGCCAAGTTGGAACGCGGTGTAGGCGTGCTTGGCGGCCAGTGCGGCGAGGATGAGCAGCGTATCGCTCTCGGTGGAAGATTTCGATTCGGTCACGGCCTTGATCTGCGCGCGGGCGCAGTCCATTTCGATGGCGGCGGCGGTCGGTACGGTTTGGCCGCTTGCCTTGTCGGCGATGGTGGTGGGGTTGGCCAGTAGTTGGTCGATGGCATAGACCTTTTGGCGGGGGTCGTTTTGGCCGGAAGAACTGGATTGTGCGCCGGAATCATCAAAATTGCCGTTCGCCAGCGCAACCAACTGCTGCCCGGCGGTCTTATGCATATCGCTCAACGCCAACGTAGCCCCAGCGGTCTGTCCTCGTGCGGCCAAGACCTCGATAGCGAATCCGGCGCGATCCTCGGCCACGGCCATCGCATCCAATACCGATCGATCAACGTTGGCGGACGTGACGCCATCAAGACGCGCCGGCGTCACCTCAGGCGCGGACTGCCCGAATTTATCGGCCAGAAAAGCCAGCCATTGCTTGGTCTGCGCGTCACGTAACGTTCCCTCGGCAAAACGACCCGAACAATACCCGGCAACGTCAATCCAAGCCAGGGGAGCGGCCAGACCGGTGGCATACTGCTCTAATAACGGCGTGCCTTCAGCCGGATGGGTGGCGTAGCCCGCCAACGTCATCGCTTTCTCGCAAGGGGTCATTTGAGCTTCTGCCTCGGCCCGTCCGGCCAGTCGCGGCATCGAACACGCCGAAAGCGAACACAGCATCGCGCTCGCGCATAGTACGGATGCCAAGCGCCGGGTAAACCGTCCTGAAGAGAAGCGTGTCTGCATGGAAACATACACTAATAGCTAACTGTGACTACTCATAGGCCATGCGCCACATAACTTCATAGGAGGTACGGATCGATGGAACTGGACCTGACAGGAATACACAAGCTCGCCGCCGAGCAAGGAATCGACCCCGAAACCCTGGATGAAGCGCTGGCAGAGGCCCTGCGCCTCGCCTACCTCAAGACCCCGCACGCCGCCAAGCACGCGCGCGTGGAGCTTGACGAACGTTCCGGCAACTTCACCGTGTGGGCCGCCGACGAAATTCCGGTCGAACCCACCGAAGACAACCCTTACCCCGTTCCCAAGCTGGGCGAGGAATACGATGACACCCCGCGTGACTTCGGCCGTCTCGCCGCAGCCACCGCACGCCAGGTCATCACCCAGCTGTTCCGCCGCGCCGAAGATGAGAAGGTATTCGGTGCGTTCTCCGGCCAGAAGGGCAAGCTCATCACCGGCATCATCCAGCAGGATGCTTCCGACCCCTCCAACGTGCATGTCGCGATGGGCGATGTCGAAGCCATTCTGCCTCGCCGTGAGCAGGTGCCCGGCGAACGTTACCGCCACGGCGAACGCATCCGCGTGTACGTGGTGAACGTGGCCCGTGGCATCAAGGGCCCGGAAATCGTGGTGTCCCGCTCCCACCCGGAGCTGGTCCGCAAGCTGTTCGAGCGCGAAGTGCCGGAACTGGTCTCCGGTGCCGTGTCCATCATGGCCATCGCTCGTGAGGCCGGCGCCCGCACCAAGATCGCGGTCAAGGCCAACACCGATGGCGTGAACCCGAAGGGCGCGCTGATCGGCCCCGGCGGCGCTCGCGTGCGTGCCGTTATGGAGAACCTTGGCCCGGAGAAGATCGACATCGTCGACTACTCCGACGATCCGGCCAAGTTCGTGGCAGCCGCGCTGTCCCCGGCTGTGGCCACCGGCGTGCAGGTGATCAGCGAGAAGAACAAGACCGCCATCGCCTTCATCCACGACGACCAGCTGTCCTTGGCCATCGGCAAGGAAGGCCAGAACGCACGACTGGCAGCCAAGCTGACCGGCTGGAAGATCGGCATCGAATCCGCCGAGGCCCATGCCAAGAAAGTCGCCGCCGAAAAGGCCGCCCAGGCTGCGGCCGAGGCTGCTGCTCCGGAAGCCGAATAGGCCGCCGGGCTCGAAGGCGAATGATCTTCAGGGCGCATTATTTCCTGATACGAGCCGCGTCAGCAATGGCGCGGCTCGCTGCGTCTACGCTATCCAGCGCTATGAGTATGCTTGATTGGCGTATGTGGGCTGGCGCAGTGTGCGCGAAATCGCCCACACCAGAGACGAGGTAACACGATCATGGTCGCACGATGAGACAGGGTAGGCTTGCCGTCATCACCAACTGACCACGCCCATGCACGCGCGTGGTCACAGAATAGGAGTAATTAGTGGCGAAACCACGCGTATACGAACTGGCTAAGGTTTTGAATGTCGATAGCAAAACCGTGCTTGAGAAGCTTAAGGACATGGGAGAATTCGTCAAGTCCGCTTCTTCTACGATTGAACCGCCGGTAGCCCGGCGTCTGAAGGCAGAGTTCGCCAAGGACAACGCCAAGGGCGATTCCAAGCCCGTGCAGCAGCGCCGCCCGGCCGCACCTTCGGCCCCGGCTTCCACTTCATCTTCCGCACCGACTCCGGCCGCTCCCGCACGTCAGGCATCGCCTGCCTCGGCACATCAGCAGGCTCCGACTCCGGGTGCACCGACACCGCGTCCGCAGGGCGGCGCACGCCCCGGCATGCCGACCCCCGGCCGCCACGGTCAGAACGACAACCGTGAGAATGGTCGCGATAATCGCGAAGGCCGTGAGAACGGTCGTCAGAGTCGCCCGAACGATCGCCGTAACAACGATCGTCGTAACAACCAGGGCCGTCCGAACAATGGCCAGCCGGTTCAGCATCAGAACAACCGCGGCAATGCTTCGGCTCCGCGCCCGCACGCTCAGGGCGGCGCCGGTGCCAATGGCGGCAATGCCGCTTCAAATGCGATTCCGCGCCCGCACGCTCAGGGCCCGCGCCCGGGCAACAACCCGTTCTCCCGCAAGCAGGGTATGCACACCCCGACGCCGGGTGATATTCCGCGTCCGCATCCGATGGCTCGTCCGACTGCTGATAACGGTCGTGGCGGTCGTCCGGGCCGTCCCGGCCAAGGCCAGGGGCAGGGCCGCGGCTTCCGTGGCGGTCGTCCGGGCCAAGGTGGTCAGGGCGGTCCG
>OOAI01000737.1_pt1 | contig 15043 bp, 9 predicted proteins | sample 1671191 | NCBI WGS metagenome assembly OOAI01 (sample SAMN06348131, study PRJEB24527) | human gut metagenome | biome: human gut; feature: ankylosing spondylitis patient; material: feces | host: Homo sapiens | place: China | collected 2015-10 | reverse complement strand
ATTTGGAGAGGGAAAAAAAGATTTTGTCTTTATGATTCGTACATTGGAAACGGCTTGTAATAACAACATATCGCATCCGTCGCTGTTACATAAGCCTTTTCTCTTCCTTGATCAAGCCTTTTTATACGGATGTATTCTATCTCCCAAGTCTTTGGAGTTATCTCCATAAGCTTTGGAGTTGACTCCCAAGGCTATGGAGATAACTCCAAAGGCTTGCGGAGATAAAACAAACAGGAAGAAAACCTTTAACCCTACGGCGGGAAAGGTTTAGAGATATGGGTAAGATCTTTTAAGGATGAATCAGATTACAAGGCTACGCATTCCTTACGGAGGAATACCCTTTTGCAGACTTGCTCATCCACTGTAGGGATGGATTCCATTCCTGCAATGGATGATGTTTTGTCAATGCTTATGATAGAAATGTACTTATATTACCCGATGCGGAAATATAAAGTTTATGCATGGCACGGGTGCAGGCTACATATAACATGCTGCGGTCTATTTCTGTTCTATAGTTTTTATCAGTTACAAATGGAACAATCACTTCGTCAAATTCCAGCCCTTTTGCCATGTGGGCTGTAGTAATGACCACCCCATTGACAAAAGCTACACTTTCTTCTGTCAGCAAACAGATCTTATCAGACAAATGATTGATGGCTGCATACAACTTGTCCGCTTGTTTTACGGTTTTGCATATAATACCCATGGATACATCAGCTCCTTTCAGGAAAGAGGTGATGAGGTTTTCTATCCATTCTATCTCTTTCTTTTCAGTAGGCAGCAAGGCGACTGCCGGTTCCTCTCCATGACGCTCTATAGCTTCCAGTTCCTCGTTTTTGGCAATACGTTGGGCAAACTCTGTGATTTCATACGTGGAGCGATAACTTTTACAAAGCTTCATCACTTCCGAGCCGACCAGTACACGTTGGATCTGTTCGCAGGTGGTGGAACTGTATGGATTTACTGATTGCTTTGCATCTCCCAATATTGTTTTCCGGCAAGGGAATAATTTAGCCAGAACTTTGTATTGTATCGGAGTATAGTCCTGCATTTCGTCTACCAGCAGATGCTTGATGCCATACATGGTTTTATTATCTTCCAGGGCCAGTTTCAAATAAAGTAATGGAGCTACATCCGCATATTCCAATTTCCGGTTTTTACCCTGCTTGAACATTTCCGGTTTTCCCAGCCAGTCATAAAATCCCTTGTATAAGTCGAGGTCTTTATTGTTGAACATCTTTTTCAGTTCATTACCCAACTGCCGTATCTGTATTTTTCCCATCGGCTCTTGGTGATAGGTGAAAGTCAGTTCGCGGGCAATTTCTTCTGCCATTGGTTGGAAACGGCTGCGCATGGGCAGGCGGTGCCATGCCGCGAAACGTTCTTTCAGATACTCGGCAGGGATAGGGATACGCCCTGCTTTCAGGTCGGTTGGCCGAAATGCGTTTTGTTCCAAATATAGAATGTATTTATCCATCTGCTGGATAAACTCGGTGGTGGATTTGAATCGGATACGTTCTATAAAATCTTCTTCCTCTTTGTCCAGTATTTCGGCCACCTGGTCAAAGAAGGTTTGTATTTTATATTTGTTGTCCAGTATTTTGAGCATTAATTCCTCAAAGCCGCATTCTTCAATTTTTTCTTCTCCCAATTCGGGAAGTACGTTCGAGATGTAATCGGCAAATACTTTATTGGGGGAAATGATCAGGATATCATTGGACGTGATTTCCCCTTTGTGCCGATATAGCAGATAGGCTACGCGGTGCAAGGCGATGGATGTTTTTCCTGAACCGGCTACTCCCTGGATAATCAGGGTGTTCGATGTATCATTACGGATAATTTTATTCTGTTCCCGTTGGATGGTGGCGACTATATTCTTCATCCGGTCATCGGAGTTTCCACTCAATTCCTTCTGAAGGATGTCATCTTGAATATTCAGTGAACTTTCCAGCATGAATTCCATTTTTCCGTCACGGATGCGATACTGGCGTTTCAGACGGATGTTACCTTTCACTTCTCCCGAGGGGGCGTCGAAATGTGCTTCTCCTAATTCATAATCATAGAACATGCTGGAGATGGGGGCACGCCAGTCGTGTATCAGATTTTCATTGGTGGGAGGATTGAAAAATGAGTGTATACCTATATATAATGGCAGGACTTCGGGTTGTCCTTTTTCTTGAAAGTCGATGCGACCGAAATAGGGGATGGCCATCATTTTGCGATAACGTTTCTTTTTCTCGGCCAAGGACTCGCTGGCTGCTACTTGTTGGGTGACTATCTGCCGGACCGCACTTTTCTCGGCTCGGTCCAGTTCGGACAGATTTTCCCACAAGTAGAGTTTGTGCTCCATTACGTCTTTGGATTTATCTTCAATGGCCTTATCCATCTGTTCGATATTGGCAGCTAATAAAGCAATAATATCCATGAGATAGGCTTTTTCTTCCTTTTCAGTCCGGTTAAATATCATAGCGCGTATTGGTTTGTAGTTTTATTACCGGGCGAAATTACACAAATATGTTTAATGTTATTCTCTTTGTATGGAGAAAAGTGGATGTAAATTTGTTCTTTGTCCGGTTGTTTGGGTTACTCTGATATGAATATTGCAGGAATGGAAGCCGCTCTTTTCTTTGTGGAAAAAAGGTGGAGGAACTTTCACAAGCTCTCCGCCCTAACCGTAGCAGGTACATGTAAGGAGAATGTTCACGGAAAAAGAATAATGCACAATCTTTTTTTGAGAGATTGTGCATTATAATATAGAAATATACAGTTTGTTATTACTGGCTTTTATAGCTGTTTATCTGAGATTAACCGTGCGATGCGGGTCTTGTTCTGTGTTCCTTTGGTAAGCAGGTAAACGTGCTTATACGCATCGCGGTTCAGTTCGGTGGGAGAACCGTTGATAAGAATGATGTTCCGGTCATTGGCGAATTTCAGGATACCGCTGATGTTGTTGGGATGTAGTTTGCCTATTTCATCCATCATGCAGTGTAACTTGAAATCTTTGAATTTGCGGGATGCTCCTTCCTTGAACACATTCAGCAACATGATGTTTATCATCGCTTTTACCAGAATGTCGGTTCCTTCCGACCCCACATTGGCTATCTTCTCGATAAATCCGGTGTCATTGCCGTTCTCCACAATGCGGAAACGCAACTCGAAGGAATCATACAGGCGGATACTGTCATAGCGGTAAGCATGTATTTCCTTGATAAAGGTACGCAGCAAAGTGATAGCCTCTTCTTTCACCAATTGCTCTTTGGCAGAGGAGAACAGGTTGGTTTCCGGTGAGAGGTCATAGCCGTAATCATGGTAATATTTCTGTATCTCACGCAGAATATTCACTACGCGGTTGCTGCTCTCTTCCACTTTCATTTCAATGCGCTGGATGACTCCCACAAAATTGCAGGTGGCGAAACCTTTATTGATTTCACGGATCACATCTTGAATATCATCTTCCGATGAAGTCAGCATGGAGGTGTCCATACTGATACGTTTGAAGGTATCCCAATGCTCGTTGTTGATGCGGCGGATGTACTCGTCTATGCGGTGTTCTTCCACAAAGTCGTGCAGTTCGTCGGCAAAGCGTACATATTCCCAATCCTCGTTGAATTTTACGCGGAACTTGAAGGTGTTGTCCTCATCAAAATGTCCGGTGAAAAGGTTCACTTCTTTATGGAGCTTGCTTTGCACCTGAGTGAATTGGTTGGCCTGGCGGGTCAGTTCGTCAATCAGCTCCATACAGGTCTTGGTGGTCTGCATGGTTTGCGTGTTTTCGGAACGGAATATATCCTGATGCGGTTTATACCAGTCGTATGCCGGAATCTTGCTGTAAGCCTCCAGGTTCTTTTGCAGTTCCCTTACATTTTCTTCCGCTTCTTCCCATTCTTTGTTCAGAAGGTCTATTTTTTCTTGTAGGGAGGATGTTTCCACTCTCAGCGTTTCCCGTTCCAATTGGAGCAGACGTTTTTGTTCATCGTGCTCCCGTTGCCATCCGGGAATACGGTCTATCAAATCCCGTTTGTCTTTTTGGTATTCGATGACCAGGGTCGCATTCTCCTTAATGAAAGAAAGCTCTTTCTCCAGCTGGGCCAGTTGGTTGGCTATGTCTTGCAGACGTTCGGTATCTGCTCCCTGCGAGTGAAGCTCTTTCTGCATATCCGCTTCATATTCGGTTTTGATGGAGGAAATTCTGCGTTGTTCTTCTTTTTCTTCCTTCCCGATAACTTCCGCTTGTGTCTTTTTTTCGGCGGCAAGAGCCTGTTGTTGCTTGTTCCATTCCTGTTTCAGGCTATCCAGTTTCTCTGTCTTTTCTTTGTTCAGGTTTTTTAGCTTGCTGTTTATACCGTCCAGTTCGGCAACCCGTTTGCGCTGTTCGTTTTCCAATCGGTTTATTTTGGCATTCCGTTCCTCATTGGCTTTCTTCTTCCACTCTTCCAAGTCGAGCATATCCTGCTGGTATTGGCGTTCCAATTGTTCCAGTTCATACTCTATTTGGCTGATAATGGCTTTTTGTTCCTTTATCTGCGGTTGGTATTTGCGTTTCAACTGTTCCTGCAACTCCTCCCTTTCAGTTTGCTGGCGTTGCATGGCAGCAGTGATTTCTTCCAGACGTTTTTCACCGTTTTCTTTCTCGACGATATAATCGTCTATGGATTTGATGGGGCGGTGGATGCTGTCTAAATTAATGGAAATGCCATAGAATGAGTTTCCCCCCTCAATGGTAATTTGCGGAAAAAGCCCCCGTTGCCATAAGATGCTCTCATCACACAGTTTGCCGATATTCTCTTCCCATCCCTTTTTGTTTTCTTTCAGCCAGCCTTGCAAGGTGTCTTTGCTGTTGTTCAGAAAAGCTTGTAATTCGTCTATGCGGGGACGGAGTTGCAGCATCTCCTGTTGCAGTTTTTGCAAGGTCAGGTCTTTTTCTTTCAACTGTTTCTGCTGTTCCTCTTCCCAAGTCATGGTCAGTTCCTTGATGATGAGCTGCGCTTGGGCGATACGGTTTTTCCGTTCCGTATGAAAGTTGGCATAGTTTTGGATACGTGTTTTCAATTCCTGTTGCTCTTCCTCAAAGAAAACCTCCTTTCTGCATAATTTTATCTGGTAATCTATAGCGTTCAGTTCGCCCAGTTTCTCGGCTTTCAGCGGATGGAGTTGCTGTGACAGGCTTTCGAACTCCTGGTAAAGGGAATCTGTGAACCGCTGGTATTCTTTGCGGGCCTCTTCCAGACGCTCGTTGTATGCATTGTTTAATGTATCCAGTTGTTTGATTTTCGCTTCATGAATCTTGTTCCATTGCTCGTCCAAGGCCTGAATCAGCGATTTATACTTGGTGGATATTTCCATATATTGTGAGGTAAGGATGCGTTGTTCTTCCAGCAATCCCACCTGCCGGTTCTTCCATTCCTCTTTTTTGGAAGAGCGTTCTATAATCTCTTCTATGTTCTTGTTCTGATAGTCCTTTTCTTTGCCTAATGCCTTTTGCAGTTCGTTGTTCAGCACTGCCAGCGCTTCCTGTAACTTGTCGCTGCGTTTGCGCGATTCATCCTGAAGCTCCTGTTTCCGGCGTATCAGTTTTCCTTTGTCGGCATCCGTGCGGTCTTGTTTCTCTTTCCATTGGGGAAGGATACTTTCGGCTTTGCGGAAAGCGGCAACCAGTTCGCGGCAATTCTGCACCAGTCCGCCTTGCAGTTTGGACGTTTGTTGGGATAACAGTGTGATTTCCCGAGCCTGTTTCCGGGTTTCCCGTTTCTGAAATTCTTCGATATCCTTCAGACGGGTTTCAAAGTTTTTCAGATGCTCCTTGTAACTGTTCAGGTCGATGGCCGTTTCATCTTCATTCAGAGAAGAAATGATTGTTTTCTTGATAAATTCAGCATCCAGTTTCGAATTCAGCAACACGTTCTGTATAGTGCGCGGAATATTCTGGTATTGCTTGCTCTCCATCAGCGAGTACCGGCTGAACTCAGGACTTGTACTGTTTCCATACAGAATGTTCCGATACTCGTCGTAGGTATAGATGATGCGTGAATATTCTATGCCATATTGGTCCAGCACGGCACGCACGCGGTCGCTCTCGCTATAGGCCACCCGATTCTCGTCTATAAAGAATTCTTTGCGGTAAGGAGAGTGGATGAAGCGGTAACATACACGGTTCATCGATTTGAAACTCAGAATACAGAACGCGCCGTTCTCTGTTGCCACTTCGTAAACGATATACGAATTGGAGTAGGGAAAATAGTAATCCGTGTAATTCTGCTTTTCCACCGAAATGCCCAGCCGTTGCGTGTCGGCATTGTAAAAGAAAAGGATAGCACGCAGAAGGGTACTTTTTCCCACTCCCTGCGTACCGATGAAGTGAACGTTTCCGTCCAGATAGATATCGTCCGAATAAGGGATATTCGCACTATTGATAAAGATAATTCTACTCAGGTTTCTCATCTTCGGTTTCGTCGTAAATGTTGATACTTTCAATCAGTCTTTCCAGATAATGCCAGGCGCTCATCACTTTATACGTATTGGTTTTCTCATTTTCCTGTTCCAGGAATGAGTCTTTGGTGAGCTGGCGTATCATGTTTTCCAGCACTTCCTTGCGGATGTCCTTGTCCGAGAAGTGTTTCCGCATACCGTCCAGTTTGTTTTGGAGCAGCATGTTGATGTTGGTTTCCACCAATATCTGTTCGGGCTGGAAGCGGAATCCGGGACCGAATGTTTCATCGTAGGTTTTGAAAAAATCGAGCACATCTATCCAGTAATAGGCACGCATGATTTTTTGCTCCAGTGTGGCTTTAGGTTCTATACGGGAGAAGAAGAAATATTCGTTTCCCCGTTCCAGTGTATAGTTTATTTGTAAGAAATACTGATAGAGAGATTCGTAGTTCTCATCTATTTCATTATACATATCGCGTACTTCTTCGCTGGTGCTGTTGGAACTGATGAACAGTCCTTTTTGCAGGTATTCAAAGATGGATGCGGTATTATCGGGTATTTGTATATTTAAATCCATAATTCTCAGAGTGGGTATATTTTAGCATATTCATATTGATTGTGGAGTCCAAACTCGTTCCGGATTTCCAGTTGGTTTTCGTAAAGTGAGACAATCTGACAGAAGAACGTGGTACGTTCCTTTTCATCCACTTCGCGATGGAAATGATATTGTAACAGAAAGGAAAAAAGGTCGCTGACCGGCTCTCCTTTCCAGCGGGCTTCTGCCCCCGACTGCACAAAGGCGGTTACCACTTCGTCCAGATTAATCACTTCTTCGTACATGGCCTGTGCTTCCAAGTCTTCTTCACTGAAAGCTCCGGCTTCATTTTTCCGTACAATTTCACGATACTTCTGATTGCTGATAACTTTCAGAATGATGGGACGCACTTCGTCACTGGCCAGATAGCTGGGGGACAGTTTGAACGATGCTTGTGTATTGCCTTCCAACAGGAGGGAGCGTTCCCTTTCCATTATTTCGGACAGATTACTCCGGGCACGTAACTCGAACTGATCTTGCAGATATTTTACTTTTCGTATTTTTTCTACCAGTATCACCTGATTCTTTATTTGGTTCAGGTAATTGATGATATCCTGCTGGGCACGAATCAGACTGTGAGCTGATAGTTGCAGTTCCTGCCGCAGTTCGAGCAGGATGCGGGTCAGCTCTTCGTCAGTGGCTTGGCGGAAGAAATCCCGTTCTTCATGCAGAATCAGATGTTCGGTAGAGTCTATCAACCGCTGGATGTTGATTCGTTTCTTGTCCAGATTTTGCAGTTTGGCTATTTTTATCTGGTATGTGGGCTCGTGTTTGAAAGCATTATCAATATTGTGTTGAAGGTTGATAATGTTCCGTATCGTTACACGTGCCAGTTTCTGAAAGGTAATCTTGATATTGCGTACATAACTTTCCTTGCGCGACTGGATCTTTTCTTTCAGGTAGTAGTCCATCAGTTCGTGCAGGTACTCTATGTTTTCCTCTACGGTGGCCGTGTTGATTTCCTCGTTCGCTTCCAGCAGCAGTTCGAAGAAATCAAGGAATCGGGCATCCAGTTCCACAAAGTTTCCGTTTTGGTGTATGATTTCCTTTTCGATGAGTATCTTTAAACGGTTTTCATCCTCTTTCAATAGGGCGAGTGCGTCCGAGTATCGAAAACTAAGTACTTTTCTCTTCTCAAACATCTCTACCAATAGCCCTTTAGCTACAAAAATCGTATTTATTATTTCGTGAATTGATCGGAATATATACATTGTTTTTTCTCCAAAAAAGTCCGGCGAAGTTACTTTAAATGGTTGGAAAAACCTAGCGTTTTATGCTAAAAAGCATATAAATAGTGAAGTAAAAGGTGGAAAATGTTGGAGTATAAATGGGTAAGAGGGAAGTTGTTGCATGAAGTGTCTGTCGCTTAATGGTGCTATATATCTCAGATGCGGCTGGCACGAATAACGTAGTTCGTGCCGGCGCGCCTGGAAAATAGAATACTTTAGGAGCTTTACGGTTCTGAATGAAATAAAGGCAGATAAACCAGATGCCTATATTTTAGAATAGTTGGGCTGTGCGGGTTATTTGCAGGCTAGTTCGAATATCTCTTTACTGTATTCTTTGTTCAGTTTTACATAATTACCTACTAATTCACCTTTGTTTTCATGCAGTTTTTTCACTAGCAGTTCAATATCAGGATGTTCTATACCCAATTCTTTGAAATTGACCGGCAGGCCCATGTATCTGAAAAAATGCTTCAATCGTGATATGCCGGCAAGTGCCATTTCTTCCAAATCCTCATTCTCGGGAACTCCGAAAACGCGGTTTGCAAACCGGGCAATCTTTTTCGGGTTGTGTTCTGCCATGAATGTCATCCATGCAGGTACGATTACTGCTAGTCCTGCTCCATGTGTCACATTATATGCAGCACTGATTTCATGTTCCAGAAAATGTGATGCCCAGTCTTCCTCACAACCTACTCCGCAAGTACCGTTATGGGCAATTGTCCCACACCACATGATATTGGCGCGTGCTTCGTAATCGTTCGGGTTCTGCTTCACTTTATATGCTTCTTTGATGATAGCCATCAAAGTCCCTTCACACAGCCGGTCACTGATTTCTACATCGGGAGTGTTGGTAAAATAACGTTCCATAATGTGTACCATCATATCGGCAATGCCACAAGCTGTCTGGTAGGGGGGGAGAGTATAGGTCAGCTCCGGATTCATCACAGCAAAAACAGGCCGTAGTAATTCCGGTACACGCAAACTTAGTTTTTGCAGACCTTCCAGTTTGGTAATCACCGTATTGCCCGAACCTTCGCTGCCGGCAGCGGGAATAGTAAGTACCACACCCACTTTTAAGGCCTTCTTCACTTTGGCTTTTCCTATATAGAAATCCCAAAAATCACCTTCGTAGGGCACTCCTGCCGCAATGGCTTTTGCAGTGTCAATGACAGAGCCTCCCCCTACGGGAAGCATAAAGTCCACGCCTTCTTTGCGCGCCAGTTCAATGCCTTCGTAAACTTTCGGGTCAGTAGGATTAGGTTGTACGCCTCCTAATTTTACATAATCCACTCCTGCCTGTTGCAGAGAATCTTCTATGCGTTGCAGTAATCCGCTGCGAATAATAGAGCCTCCACCGTAAACAATCATTGCCTTCCGGGCGTTATACTTTTTAGCAAGAGTACCGGTTTGGATTTCTGTATCCTTGCCAAATACAAACTCGGTAGGGCTGTAAAATACAAAATTGTTCATTTGCTTACTCCTTATATTATTTTGTTGTTTGAAACCAAAACAAAGTTAAGGAAATATATTACCTTTGCCGCCTAAATTTAGTAAAAAGATGAAAACGGACATTGAAATAGCACGCAGCATTGAGCTGGTCAAGATTAAACAAGTGGCTAGGGAAACCGGTATTCCTGTAGAGCACATCAGTAATTACGGGCGCTATATTGCCAAAGTGGATGAAAGTCAGATAAACGAAGAAAAGGTGCAGCAGAGTAACCTTATTCTAGTTACTGCCATCACTCCTACCAAAGCCGGTATTGGTAAGACCACTGTTTCCATCGGATTGGCTTTGGGACTGAATAAAATAGGAAAGAAAACAATTGTTGCCTTGCGCGAGCCGTCGCTAGGTCCTTGTTTCGGAATGAAAGGGGGAGCTGCCGGAGGAGGATACGCCCAGGTGTTGCCGATGGATAAGATTAATCTTCATTTTACAGGTGATTTTCATGCCATCACTTCCGCTCACAATATGATTTCGGCCTTGTTGGACAATTACCTTTATCAGAATCGTGATAATGGTTTCGGATTGAAGGAAGTGCTGTGGCGTCGTGTGTTGGATGTGAATGACCGTTCCCTCCGTTATATTGTTACAGGACTAGGACCGAAGACCAACGGAATTACCCAGGAGTCAGGTTTTGATATTACTCCTGCATCTGAAATTATGGCTATTCTGTGTCTGGCCAAGGATGAAAAAGACCTGCGTCGTCGCATTGAAAATATTTTATTAGGTTTTACGTATGACAACAAGCCTTTTACTGTAAAAGATTTAGGAGTTGCCGGAGCCATTACTGTTCTTTTGAAAGATGCTCTTTCTCCTAATCTGGTACAAACTACGGAACATACTGCTGCCTTTGTTCATGGGGGACCGTTTGCCAATATCGCTCACGGTTGCAACTCTATTCTGGCAACCAAGATGGCAATGACTTTTAGTGATTATACTATTACCGAAGCCGGATTCGGGGCTGACCTGGGAGCGGAGAAGTTCTATGATATCAAGTGCCGTAAAGCAGGTATCACACCTAAACTGACCGTCTTGGTGGTGACTGCCCGTGCATTGAAAATGCATGGCGGCGTATCACAGGATAAGATAAAGGAACCCAATCTGGAAGCTTTGAAGCAGGGTGTGGCCAATATGGATAAGCATTTGCGTAATTTGAGATATTTCGGTCAGACAGTTGTCGTTGCGTTTAACCGTTATGGGGATGATTCGGAGGAAGAAGTGGATTATATCCGTACCCATTGCGAGAAGAAAGGTGTGGGCTTTGCAGTGAACAACGCCTTTACTGATGGTGGCGAAGGGGCAGTAGAATTGGCGGAACTGGTTGTGAAAACCATTGAGGAACAACCTTCCGAGCCTTTGCAATATGCCTATGATGATGAGGATAGTGTAGAAACTAAAATATCGAAGGTGGCTTGTAATTTATACGGTGCCAGCATTATTACGTATAGTGCCGCTGCCCGTAAGAAACTGAAGCATATTGTAGAATTGGGATATGGAAATTTCCCTATCTGCATTGCCAAGACGCAGTATTCATTCTCTACCGACCCCAAAATTTACGGTGCGGTAGACAATTTTGAATTCCATGTACAAGATATTGTGATGAATGCCGGAGCTGAGATGCTGGTAGTCATTGCCGGAGAAATAATGCGTATGCCGGGATTGCCGAAGGAACCGCAGGCATTGCATATTGATATCGTGAATGGTGAAATAGAGGGGTTGTCGTAACCCCTCTTTTTTTTACTGAACTTATGCTGTTTTACATTGACGAGATTAAACACCAGGTGTAAATGGAAAGTCCGATACCTGTTACCAATCCTACAGATGACCATCTGATAAACAACTTGTCTTTATATTTGCAGCCATAGCATAAGCCTGTAATGGCGCACATGGAAATTCCGATTGGAAATACAAAGAATCCTATTGAGATAATCCCGATAAGTATAATGATACCCATGATGGTTAGAACTTTGTTTTTTGCTGTCATAGCTTTTATTGTTTGGTGTTGAATGTATATGGATTATATGCGACAGTAAAAGTACAAAATTATTGTTTAGAATCAGACTTTTATCCGTTTTTTATATATTTGCATTATTTAAAAAGTGGATGGATGGCGGGTGTCTTGACTCCCGGACAGCGTTGTAAATGCATGTCTCGGATTCGTAGTAGGAATACAAAACCTTCTGTCAGAAATGAGCACTTGAATGGGGTATTGTTTACGCTGAACCATTTGTTCTTGGAAAATTTTGCAGTACGTCATGCGGTTTCGTATGGAGAGAGCGGCAGGGAATTAAATCTGGTTGCGGCCGAAGATAAAACGGAATATGAGAAAGATAAGCCTTTATAAAAATCGAACTAATCAGTAACGATAAAATGGATATGAAACATGTAAAGTATCTGGCTCTTGTCCTATGCATAGGGAATCTGTCGCCTGTGATGGCGCAGACAGCCTCGAAAAGTCTCACAGTAGACAATTTAGTTGCCTGGCAGCGTATCAGCGGGCAAGCTATTTCTGATAATGGAAAGTGGGTGGCATGCAAGATGGAACCTTGGGAAGGAGATGCTGTGGTGAATTTGTATGATGCACAAGGGAAGGAACTTGCCACTTTTCCGCGGGCGGACCGTTTTCTTTTCTCGGCTTCTTCCGACTATTTGGTTGTGTCGCAGAAACCCGGCAAGATGATAGTGGATTCTCTGAAAATAAAGAAAACGAAGAAAGAAAAGATGCCGATGGATGCATTGGTCATTTATTCGCTTTCGGGCGGCAGGGAAGTGATTGATTCACTGAAAACATTCAGGCTGGCAGAGAAGGCGGACTGGGTTGCTTTTCAGAAGGGAAGGAAAGACTCGACTTTGTATGTCCAACCGTTGAATGCAAACCTCAGTACCCGGTATGAGGCTCCTGCTGTGAAAGCTTTCAACTTTGCGGAGAAAAGCGGAATGCTTTATTATATTACCGCAGGTGATAAAGCAGAAGAAAAGTCGGGATTGTATCTTCTGAATACGGAAACAGGTGTGAAGACGCTGATAAAAGAAGGTGACGGGGTGTTTAAACAGGTAACTTTTGATGAAGATGGAGCAAACTTGGCTTTCTTATATTGTGCACAGAAAGATTCTTGTTATAAAGCCATGAGCTTGTGGCTGTCACAGCAGGGAGCATCGGCAACAGAAGTTGCGGCACGTGGCAATCGGGCTTTTCCGAAAGGATGGGTAATCAGCGAGCATGGGAAATTACAATTTTCGAAGAGTGCTTCCCGGTTGTTTTTTGGCACATCGCCTGAGCCTAGACAAAAGGATACGTTGCAATTGGCGGAGAACCGTCCCAATGTGCAGGTGTGGAGTTGGGACGAGCCGGTGCAATATACTGTACAGGATTATAATAAGGAGAAAGAGCTGAAAAGAAGCTATCAAGCGGTTTATCATATAAATGGTGGTCGTATTTGTCAGCTGGCAGATGAGGAGCTGTCTCAGATTTTGCTGGGAGATGAAGGAGATGCCCCGTTGGCATTGCTTTCCACTTCGCGTCCTTATTCATTGTCCTCCATGTGGGAAGGGCGGACACGCAGTGATTATTACACAGTGTCTTTGGAAGATGGCAGCCGTAAATTACTGGCATCGGCGGATTATGGCAGATACCGTCTTTCACCACAAGGCAAGTATGCGTATTGGTATGCTGAAACAGACAGTTGTTGGTATACTCTTTCTATGGCAGACGGGAAAAAAAATCAGTTGACTACCCCCGCTTCTTTCCTCGCATGGGATGAAGAGAATGATGTACCTGACTATCCGAACGCACATGGAACTGCCGGATGGACGGAACGGGATGAGTCCCTTTTAATTTATGACCGTTATGATATTTGGAAATTCGATCCGGATGCCATGAAGGAACCTGTCAATCTGACGATGAATGGACGTAAGAACCGGATTTCATATCGTTTGGTAAAACTGGATAAGGAGGAGCGTGTGATTGACCTGAACAAGCCACAGTTGTTGAAAGGCTTTAACGAAGTGACCAAAGGGAACGGGTATTACAAGGCTCGTCTTTCCACCGCTGCTTCTCCCAAAGAATTGATGGCGGGTAACTATATGTTACGCAGTATTTCTAAGGCGAAAAATACAGACCATGTAATCTATACGATGGAAAGTTTTGAGCAATATCCTGACCTTCATTATGCTACACTCGATTTCAAGAAATCTATTCGGCTGACTCATGGCATTGACCAACAGAAAGACTATTTGTGGGGAACTGCCGAACTGGTTTCGTGGATATCTTTAGATGGCCGTAAGTTGGAAGGGGTGGTGTACAAGCCTGCCGATTTTGATCCGGCCAAGAAATACCCGATGATTGTGAGTTTCTATGAGCGAAATTCGGAAACTCTGTTTAATTACCGGATGCCGGAACCCCATCGGTCTACCATTGATTATCATCTTTATAACAGTAACGGGTATATTGTGTTCAATCCGGACATACGTTATGTAGACGGTTATCCGGGTGAGAGTTGCTATAACTGTCTGATGCCGGGGGTTGCCATGCTGATAGGCAAAGGTTATATTGACGAGAAAGCCATAGGGGCGCAGGGACATAGTTGGGGCGGTTATCAAGTGGCTTATCTGGCTACACGTACTGATTTGTTTGCGGCTATTGAGTCAGGTGCTCCGGTGGTCAATATGTTCAGTGCCTACGGAGGTATCCGTTGGGGATCGGGGCTGGCACGCTCGTTCCAGTATGAACATACTCAGAGCCGTCTGGGCGGTACGCCTTGGAGTACTCCGTTGCGTTACTTGGAAAACTCTGCTCTGTTCACGATGGACAAGGTACAAACACCTGTTTTAATCATGCATAATGACGCTGACGGACATGTGCCCTGGTATCAGGGAATAGAATATTTTGTGGCAATGAAACGTCTTGGAAAGCCTTGCTGGATGCTGAACTATACAGGCGAACCGCATTGGCCGACAAAGATTGCCAACAAAATAGATTTTCAAAAACGTATGTTCCAGTTCTTTAATCATTATCTGAAAAAAGAAGCAATGCCTGGATGGATGTCCGATGGGGTTCCGGCTGTAGAACAGCCTTATGAATTAGGATACTGATATTATGTGTTCGGACTGCTATGGAACTCAAGTTGCTCCTACTGTGGATAAAGTAAAAGGATAGTTCCTGAAAAGAGGGAGGAGGTGTGTTAAAACTAAAATGACAGTTCCGAAAAGTTACAGATAGTAATTATAAACTTAAAAGGGTCGTATCAAGCTCTGTCTTGAGTAATGATACGACCCTTTCTTTAGTTTTTTAGG
>OOAI01000731.1_pt1 | contig 15190 bp, 7 predicted proteins | sample 1671191 | NCBI WGS metagenome assembly OOAI01 (sample SAMN06348131, study PRJEB24527) | human gut metagenome | biome: human gut; feature: ankylosing spondylitis patient; material: feces | host: Homo sapiens | place: China | collected 2015-10 | reverse complement strand
CTCGTGATCGGCGAAATCGGCAGTGCGCCTTCGCCCGAGGCGCCGCGGCGTCCCGCGCCCGAACCCGAGGCCGCCGCGCCCGCAGGGGACGAGGAGCCGACGGGGAAGAAGCGTCTCAGGATGCCTGCGTTCGGATTCATGAAGAGGAAGGCCGCGCCGCTTTCCGACGAGGTCGAGGACGACGTGCCCGACGAGGAGATCCTTGTCCAGCGCCAGCGCACCCGCTACAGGCTCGTGGGTGCCGCCGCCCTGATGCTCGGCGTCATCGTCGTCTCGCCGCTTTTGCTCGACAGGGAGCAGGACGTCAAGCCGCCCGTCTCGACCGAGATTCCGGCCGTGCCCGAAACGGCGAGGACGACGCTCAACGCCCTGCCCGGCAGTTCGGGCGACGTCGACGTGACGGCTAACGGCGCCGCCGCGGAGCAGTCCACCTCCAGAGCCAACCTTGCCAACGAGGCTCGCCAGCCCGTGAAGACGGAGCCCGCGCCCAAGGCCGAGGCCGCCAAACCCGCGCCTGCGCCCGCCGCCAGGCCCGAGCCCAAGAAGGCCGAGGAAAAGCCTGCGAAGAAGAGCTCCGCCACGGACGGCAAGGGCTTCTACGTTCAGGTGCTCGCGACGAGCAGCGAGCGCAATGCCGAAAAGCTCGTCAGGGAGCTTTCCGCCAAGGGCTATCCGGCCTACAAGGTTTCGGTGAGCCAGAAGGCGGGCACGCTCTGGCGCGTGCGCGTGGGCAACTACGCGACCCGCGACGAGGCCCGTGGTGTTCAGGGTACGCTTGTGCTCGACGGCCACACGGGCCAGCTCATCGTCGGCAACAATCCCTAGGCGCTCGCCGGCTCGTAAACGCCTGAGGGGCGGGATATCCCGAACGCCCGCCCCCATTCCTGCTATAGTAACGGCTTCATCAATTCTGCAGCCTTTTTCAAGATGACTGAAATCGACTGGATCATCTGTGCCCTGCTCGTTCTTTCGACGGTGGTGGGCATCATGCGCGGTGTCATCCGCGAAGTGCTCTCGATCGTCGGCTGGGTGGCCGGCTTCATGCTGAGCATGAGCTTCGCGGGTGAAATCGCCGACCGTATTCCGCTCGATAGCATCGGCTACATTCCGCGCGTGATCATTGCGGCCGTTCTGATTCTTGTGGCCTGCCTCTTCGTCGTCGGGCTCTTCGGCTTCATTCTGCGCAAGATGCTCGAGGTGGCTGCACTCACCTTCGAGGACCGCATCCTCGGCGCGGCATTCGGCTTCGTGCGCGGCATCATCGTTGTGGCCGCCTGCGTGTTCTTCTTCGGGCTGTCGCAGTCGCTCAGCTCAAGCCGCATGTGGCAGCAGTCCGTCATGATCGGACCTGCCGAGACCGTGATCGAGTGGTCGATGCCCTACATGCCCGAGTGGATTCGGGCGCTCAGAGGCACGAAGGTGACGGGATTGTGACGAATTTCATCAAGGGGACCTTGCACATGCATGGTCCCCTTGGTCGTTTTTAGACGACTTTTTTCTCTCAACTCTCCTCAATCACAGCCTGCCGCCGATCCCTCGTTGGTGCGGCACGGGCTAAAGGAAAAACAAGCATCATGTGCGGGATTATCGGCCTGATGTCCGACACGCCGGTCAACCAGCGTGTCTATGACGCGCTTCACCTCTTGCAACACCGCGGCCAGGACGCCGCCGGCATTGCGACACTCGACGGCCTTCAGTTTCACTTCTTCAAGGGGCTCGGCCTCGTGCGTGACGTCTTCCGTACGCGCAACATGCGCGACCTGACGGGCAGCATCGGCATTGGCCACGTCCGCTACCCGACTCAGGGCAACGCGACGTCGCCTGACGAATGCCAGCCCTTCTACGTGAACGCGCCGTTCGGCATTGCGTTCGCGCACAACGGCAACCTGACGAACGCGGACGACCTGCGCCGCGAACTCTACGACACGGACCGCCGCCACCTCAACACGACGAGCGACTCCGAGGTTCTTCTCAACGTGCTCGCCTCCGAGCTCTCCCGCGCCACGAGCGAGGGCCGGCGGCTGACGAAGACGGCCGTCTTCGACGCGGTTCGCGCGCTGCACCGCCGTGTTCGCGGCTCCTACGCCTGCGTCGCCGTGATCGCGGGCAAGGGCATGCTCGCCTTCCGCGATCCCTGCGGCATTCGTCCGATCTGCTGGGGCTCCAACAAGCTTGAGAACGGCTTCACGGAGTACATGGTGAGCTCCGAGTCCGTGACGATGATCGGCCTGGGCTTCAAGACCGAGCGTGACCTTAAGCCGGGCGAGGCCATGTGGATCGACCTCGAGGGCAACGTCTCGTTCTCGCAGTGCGCCGACGAGCCCTCGCTTCATCCGTGCGCCTTCGAGTTCGTCTACTTCGCCCGTCCCGACTCCACGATCGACGGCATCAACGTCTACGCCGCCCGCCTGCGTCTGGGCGAGATCCTCGCCGACCACGTGAGGGAGGCCGTCGACCTCAAGGACATCGACGTCGTGATGCCGATTCCCGACAGCGCCCGCCCGTGCGCCCAGCAGCTCGCCCAGGTGCTCGGACTGCCGTATCGCGAAGGCTTCATCAAGAACCGCTACATGGGCCGTACCTTCATCATGCCCGGCCAGACGGTCCGCAAGAAGAGCGTGCGCCAGAAGCTCAACGCCATGCCCGTCGAGTTCGAGGGCAAGAGCGTCCTGCTCGTCGACGACTCCATCGTGCGCGGCACGACCATGACCGAAATCGTGCGCATGGCCCGCGAGGCCGGCGCCGTCAAGGTCTTCGTGGCCTCGTCCGCCCCTCGCGTCATGTTCCCGAACGTCTACGGCATCGACATGCCGACGCGCTCCGAACTGCTCTGCGGCGACGGCAAGAGCGCCGAGGAGGTCGCGAAGATCCTCGGCGCCGACGCCGTGATCTACCCGCCCGTCGAGGACCTCAACAAGGTGCTCTGCGACATGAACCCGTCGGTCGAGTCCTTCGACTGCTCGTGCTTCGACGGCCGCTACGTCACGGGCGACATCACACCCGAATATCTTGACGCACTCGACGCGAAGGCCGCGGCCGCCAAGACCGCGGTGAAGGCGGCGGGCTCCGACGACTGAAGCAGCCCGAGCCTGCGCTAAAATCGGCACGCATCCGGCACGCACGGAGCGTGCCGATTCTTTATGAAAAATACATTCAGGAGGTCCGATATGGACGATCGCAATTCCGAAGGCTTCTCGACCATCACTCCCGAGGAAGCCAGAGCCATGATGGACGACGGCGACGTCGTCATCCTCGACGTGCGCGAGCCCTCGGAGTTCGCCACGGGCCACGTGCCCGGCGCCATCAACGTCCCTCTGGGCGAAATCCGCATGGGTCGCACGCTTCCCGAATGCCCCGATCTCGACAAGACCGTCCTCATCTACTGCCGCTCGGGCCGACGCAGCGACATCGGCGGCAGGATCATGGCAGCGAGCGGCTACCGCGACGTGCGCAACTTCCTCGGCGTCATCCAGTGGCCCTACGAGCTCGTGCGCTGAACGCCGCCTTCGAAATCCGAGGGCCGGCGGATTCGGATTGCAACATCGGGCAGGGGACAATTTCTATATGAAAATCTATATTTAGGTGTAAAATTTTCTACAAATGAGCCGCCTCTCCTCAGGCCCTGAGGCGGATGATGTTTGGAGAAGTCCCGATGGCCCGAACTCTGTACCGGAAGATTCTCGACAAGCACGTGGTGCGCGCGATCGACGCGAACACCGTGCTGCTCTATGTCGATCTGCATTTTGCGAACGAATACACGAGCCCGCAGGCGTTTGCGGGCCTCGTCGAGCGAGGCGTGAAGGCGCCCGTTCCCGACGCGCACCTCTGCGTCGTGGACCACATCATTCCGAGCGCGGACGTCACGCCGCGCGTCATTGCCGACGCGGCCTCGCTGCGTCAGGCCGAAACGCTTGAGGCCAACTGCCGCCGCAACGGCATCGATGCCTTCTACGGCGCGAATGACCCGCATCAGGGCATCGAGCACGTCGTGGTGGCAGAGCAGGGACTCGTGCGTCCCGGCATGGTCGTCATCTGCGGCGACAGTCACACCACGACCCACGGGGCGCTCGGCGCCCTCGGATTCGGGATCGGAACCTCTGAAATCGAGCACATTCTTGCGACGCAGACGCTCGTCTATCGTCTGGCGAAGACGATGCTGATCCGCATCGACGGCGAGCTGCCCGAGGGCAGCACGGCCAAGGATCTGGCGCTCACGGTGCTTCGCACGATCAGCGCCCGCGGTGCGCTCGGACATGTGGTCGAGTATCAGGGCAGTGCGGTCGATGCGCTTTCGATCGAGGGCCGCATGACGCTCTGCAACCTCACGGTCGAGGCGGGCGCCCGAGGCGCCCTGATCGCGCCCGACGAGAAGACGACTGCGTGGGTCGAGGCCCATGTGCCCGATCTTGCGGGAGAGGAGCTTGAGGCCGCCCGCAGCTTCTGGCGGACGCTCGCGCCTGACGAAGGCGCCGTCTACGACCGCACGGTGACGATCGACGCTTCGAGCGTCAGGCCGATGGTCACCTGGGGCACAAGTCCCGACCAGTGCACGGCGATTGACGAGCCGATTCCCGAACCCGAATCCTTCGCGGATCCGATTGCGCGCGCAGCCGCCCGTCGCGGGCTCGCCTATCAGGGACTTGAGCCCGGCATGACGATGGAAGACGTTCCCGTGCAGCACGTCTTCATTGGCTCCTGCACCAATGCGCGTCTGGCGGACCTTCGCGCCGCAGCCGGGATCCTCCGGGGGCGGCATGTGGCGCCGGGCGTTCGCGCACAGGTGGTGCCGGGTTCCATGGAGGTGCGCTGCCAGGCGGAAGAGGAGGGCATCGCGCAGATCTTCCGCGACGCGGGCTTCGAGTGGCGAAAGAGCGGCTGTTCGCTCTGCCTCTGCATGAACGACGACATTCTGGAGGCGGGCGTGCGCTGCGCCTCCACCACGAACCGCAACTTCGAGGGTCGTCAGGGAGGCGCCCGCACGCACCTCGTGAGCCCGCAGATGGCTGCGGCCGCGGCCGTGACGGGCAGGTTCACCGACTGGCGCCGTCTTTGAGAAGGAGCATCAACATGGAAAAGCTGACCTCGCTCACGGCCGTCGCCGCACCGCTTCCGATCGACAACTGCGACACCGACCAGATCATGCCCAAGCAGTTCCTGCGCGGCATCGACAAGTCGGGGCTCGCCCGCGGCGTCTTTTTCAACATGCGCTGCAATCCCGACGGCTCGCCCAGAGCCGACTGCGTCTTCAACAGGCCCGGGTTCGAAAAGACCGCGATCATCTGCGCGGGTCCGAACTTCGGCTGCGGCTCGAGCCGCGAGCACGCCGTCTGGGGCCTGATGCAGATGGGCATCCGAGCCATCATCGCATCGGGCTTCGGCGAGATCTTCTACTCGAACTGCTTCAACAACGGTCTCCTCGCCTGCCGCGTCAGCCCCGAGGACGCCGCGGCGATCATGGCCGCGCTCTCCGACACGACGCCCGTCGAGCTCACGGTCGACCTGGTCGCGCAGGAAATCCGTGCGGGCGACGGCGTCTGGTCCTTCGAGGTCGCGCCGAGACACCGCACCATGCTCATGGAAGGCCTTGACATGATCGCCGCCACGCTGCGCGACATGGATGAGATCGAGCGCTTCCGAGCCGTGCACGAGGCCGAGTTCCCTTGGATGACGGGACTCGCGGGCAAGGCGAAGCGAAGGCTTGAGGGCCGCTGACCAGCGAGAGCTGCATGTACAGGACCGGGATGTCTCCCGGTCCTTTTTTCAAAAAAAACGTCCGCATCGCAAGGATGCGGACGTTTCATGAGCGGATTCAGGCTCAGGGCTGCCTGACGGTCACGGTCCTGTGCGACCTGCGGCCGAGGTCATCGACCGCACTCACGCGGTGCGAGCCGGGCTCAGGCTGCCAGACGACGGAGCCGCCCGCGTCCGAAGCACCGATGAAGCGGTCGTCGGCGAACCAGTAGACGATCTTGGCGTCAGGGGCGAGGCTGGCCCTGAGGACGATGCCCGCCTGCTTCGGGCCCGCCGTGCCCGTGTAGTAGCGCGTGCCAGCGCGCGGGCTCAGGATGGCGGGCGGGGTGCCCGAGACGGCGCCCTCGGGCCTGCATTCGGGCTTCCAGTCGGGAATGGGCGTCTTGACGATGCCCGCCTCGAGGAAGCGCTGCTGGTATTCGGAGGGCCAGGATTCGACGAAGACTCGCCTGACGCCGTCGCCTTCCTCGCAGGCTCTCAGTCCCGTGGCCTCGTCGACGAGGATTTCCTTAAGAAAGCCCGTGTCGCGGATGGGACTCACGCCGGGAATGAACCAGGCGCCGACCGTGTCGGTGCAGCGCACGCGGCCCTGCGCGTCGGTCGCAAGGTCGCCCGTCGAGCGGCAAACGGGCTCGGACCTGACGCCTGCGGGCTGTTCGTCGAAGCGCTTCACGTCCTGAGCGGACATGGCGAACTCGCGGTCCGTGAGAAGGCGCACGGCGGCGCTCCTGAAGACGGGCTGCGCGACGAGCGCACCCTGCAGCCAAGGATCGGGCCTGCCGTTGAAGTTGCCGAGCCACACGACGATGATGTAGCGGCCCGCATAGCCTGCGGTCCAGGCGTCGCGGAAGCCGTTCGAGGTGCCCGTCTTCCAGAGGAGAGGAACGGACACGTCCTCGACCTTGAGGGCCTCTCCGCCCTCGGCGAGCATGCGGCGCACGATCCAGGCGGATTCAGGCGAGAGCATCTGTCTGGCGGCTGCTGGCTCCTCGTCGGGAAGGCGCACGAGCGGACGCAGAAGGCCGCCGTTGCCGAGCGTGCCGTATAGCCTTGCAAGGTCCTCGGCGCTCGCTTCGGCGCCGCCCAGCACGATCGAGAGGCCGTAGTGCTCGCGCGGATGTTTCATCGGAACGCCGGCCTCGCGCAGGAAGTCGTAGAGGTCGGGCCTTATCTCGGAGGCGAGCGTCACGGCGGGCACGTTGCGCGAGTCGTTGAGGGCCTCGACGGCGGGAAGCGGTCCGCGGAAGCGCTTGTCGGCGTTGCCGGGCTGGTAGCCGCGGAAGCTTCGCTGCGAGTCGAGAAGGACGGTGCGCGAGTGGATGAGGCCCTGGTCGAGCGCGAGGCCGTAGACGAAGGGCTTGAGCGTGGAGCCGGGGCTTCTCGCCGCGCGGGTGCCGTCGACTTCGCCCGCAATGGCGCTGTTGAAGAAATCGATGCTGCCCACCTGGGCGAGGACGGACATGTCGCGCGAGTCGACGACGAGCATCGCGCCGTTTTCAATGCCGTAGGGGCGAAGCCGAGCGACGTTTTCGGAGAGGATCTTCTCCATCGACTCTTGAAGCGGCAGGCTCAGCGTGGTCTTGAGGACGGGATCGGGACGCGTGCCCTCGACGAGGCGCGTGAAGTGCGGGGCCTCGAAGGGAAGCGCTCGCGTGCCCCTCACCTTGAGGGGACCCTCGACGACGGGACGCAGGCGCTCGCTCACAAACCCGTCGTTGATCGCCTTCCTGCCCACGGCAAGGCGTGCACGGTCGAAGTCCGGACCCGTGACGGGATGGCGCTTGACGGGGTTCTGGGGCACGACGGAGAGCGCGATCGACTCGGCGGCGGTGAGCTGCGAGGCGTGCTTGCCGAAGTAGACGAGCGAGGCGGCCTCGATGCCCTCGACGTTGCCGCCATAGGGCGTCAGGGTCAGATAGGCCGTGAGGATCTCGTCCTTGGTGTAGTGCATGTCGTAGCGCAGCGCCCAGAGCATCTGCTCGAGCTTGCCGCGCCAGCTGCGGGTGTCGAGTCCCTGAAGCCTGCGGGCGAGCTGCATGGTGATGGTCGAGCCGCCGATGCGGCGGGTGCCCGTGAGGGTGGACCAGGCGGCTCGGCCAATCGAGAGGGGATTGACGCCGGGATGCGAGTGGAAGAAGCGGTCCTCATAGCGCACGACCGCGTCAAGCGCCTCGCGCGACACCGCGCCCTGATGGACAGGGAGCCTGTAGGCGCCGTCCTCGGAGAGCGTGAGGTGAAGGAGGCGGCCGTCGCGGTCGGTGACGGCCTGGGACCAGTGGGTGTCTTCGGGCACGAGCCCGGGCTTTGGCTGGGTCTTCGCCCAGATCATGAGTCCGCCGCCGGCCGCTGCCGCCAGAACGGCTGCGGCCAGAAGCAGACGGGCAAACCTTCTCATGAGGTGCTCCGTTTGGTGTTGTCCGTGAGGCTCATGGCGTCACGGTGAGGGTCAGGGACTTGTCATGCGCCTTGATCGTCGGATCGGCGCCGTCGGCCGCCTGAACGGCCGGCACCGTATATTTTCCATGCGTTTGCGCTCGAAGTCGATAGGTGAATGTCGATTCCTGATGCTCGAGCATGCAGACGCCGACCATGCGGTCCTCCGAAACCGCAGTCTGGCGGACGTCCACCCCCTGCAGGCTCTCGTCCGTGGAGGCGGGTGCAAAGCCGCCGGGGAAGAGGTCCGTGATGACGACGGGGGATTCGGCGTTGCCCGAGGTGCGGCGCGCGCGGATCTCGACCGTGACCACGTCGCCCGCCTTCACCGACGTGACGGGCTCGCCCGCCTCGTTGAGGATGCGCTTGACGACTTCAAGTCCTTCGTAGGACGCGGTCTTGTGGGGCTCGGCGGGCCAGCCCGCAGCGGTCGTGCTGTGGTAGAGCCCCTTGAGGGAGGCGGCGGACGAGAGGCGGAAGGCGGTGCAGCCCGGCGCCGAAAGCGTCACGAAGCCGTCGCCCTTCGCAAGCGACTCGGCGGGGCGCTTTTCCGCTGCCGGCGCCGTGCAGGCGAGCGTCACCGCATCAAGCTTTCCTGCGTGTGCGCCGTTTGAGGGCGCCGAGAGGAGCGCGCTCGCAAGGAAGGCGCGTTCGCGATCCGTGAGCGACGCAAGCGGCCTCGATTCGAGCGTCTGAAGGAGATGTGCGGTGCCTTCTGGCGTCGGCGCGAGGCGCACGGCCGATGCAAGGGCGGGGATGCCGCCGAGTGTCAGCGTATCGTTCCCCTCGGACTTCGAGACGTCGATCGAAATGGCGGCCTTCTGCAGTTCGTCCGCTTCATCGGTGAGGCGCATCAGGCGGTAGGCGTACGCAATGTAGAGCGCCGCAGGGTCGTTTCGCCAGTCAAGTTCGCGGGCGTCCATGCGGTTTCGGAGCGCCTCGATGCGCTCCGCTTCGAGCGTGCCCTCGCGCGTGAGTTGGGCCAGAGCCCAGGCGGCCGTTCGGGCCTGGCCGAGCGTGTCGGGCGTCAGGCCATCGAGGGCGTTGCTGATGGCGTCGGCAAGCCTGCGGACGAGTTCGGGACGCACGTCACGACCGTTTTCACGCAGCGTGAGCACGAAGTCGAGGGCCCATGTCGTGGCCATGAGGCTCGGGGAGCCCCAGGGCCATGCCGAGAGGCCGTTCCAGCCGAGCTGGCCCTCGATCGTGTCGAGCGCCTTCTGGATGCGGGCGGTCGCATCCCTGCGAAGCGCATCGGCGTCGCCCGCGGGAAGCTTCGCGGCGGGGGCGCCGACGAGCTGCGCCCAGGGCATGGCGGCCGAGAGGGCCGCGTCCGAACTCAGCCAGAAGGCTTCGGGAAGACTGCGAACGAGGCCGTGCGCAAGGGGCAGCGGCGTCGTCGAGACCGTGAGGGAGGTTTCGTTTTCCAAGGGAAGCAGGCGGGCTTTGACGGTCACGTCGGCCGTCTTCACGTCGGCGAGCGGTCCCCAGAGGACGTCATGGGTCCTGAGGGCTGCGGGCCTGATCGAGAAGAACGTCGTGCGCGTGACGGCGGATCCCTTTTCGGGCGTGGCCGTCACGGTGACGGATGCGGCGCCCGGCACTGCGCCTGCGGCAATGTCAAAGCGTGCGGTGGCTTCGCCCGGCGCCTCAAGGACGAGAGGCGCGGAGAGCACGCCTGCGCTCAGTCCTTCGGGCAGGCCTAGCGCCACGGATCCCTTCCAGGGCGCCTCGCCGTTGAGGGAGACGACGCCCGTGAAGACGTCGCCAGGTGCGGCGAACCCCGGCAGGATCGGCGTCAGGATGAAGGGCGCGCGCACGGCCGTGTCGATCGAGGCGCCGCCCACGCGACCCTCGGAGGCGCCCACGGCCATGAGACGCACGCCGCCGTTGAATTCGGATGGGAGCGACACCGTGACGGTGCGGCCCTTTTCATCCGTCTCAAGGCTTCCCGCCCACCAGACGGCCGCGCGATCCATCGTGCGCCTGAAGGGATTGGCCATCGCGTCGGCCGAAATGGCCCTCGAGCCGAAGCCGCCGCCGAAGGGCGCCTCGCCCGGAAGCTTCATGCCTTCGGGCATCAGGCCTTCGAGCGTCTGGCGCGTGTCGACCTGAAGTCCTCGGTCTTCGAGAAGCGCATGAACGGGAGACGGCGTCCTATAGCCCGTGAGCGACAGAATGCCCGTGTCGACCGCCCAGAGGAAGATGCGCCCCGGCACATCTGACTTCACCGTGACCTTCAGCTCGCGCGTGTCGGGCACCACGGCGGGCGCCTCAAGCTTCACGCCGAGCGTGCGGGGCTTCATGTTGAGCGTCACGGGCGCGGTCGCCCTGGCATAGGCCTTGAGGAAGCGCGCGGCATCCTTCGAGGAGCGCACGAGCGAGGCGCTCAGGAAGGCGCGCCCGCTGTAGCCTTCGGGCACCTCCATCTGCGCGGCGTTCGTGCCTGCGCTGACCTTCACCCACTTGGAGACGAGCACTCGATCCGCTTCAAGCGTCACGAGCGCCAGACCCTCGAAGGGCGACACGATGTCGAGACGGGCGAATTCGCCCGCTTCATAAGTCGACTTGTCTGAAACGAGCTTTGCCGTGGCGGCGGGCAGGTCGCCCGAAAGGGCGGGGCGCAGGTCTTCGCCTGCGACGTGATAGGGCAGGCGCGCGAGCACGCGGCCCTGTTCGTCCTTGACGACGAGGGAGAAGTCGCCTGGCGCCGAGGTGTTGAGCGAGGCCGTCGTGCGGCCGTTGGCGTCGGTCGTGACGGCGGATTCCCTCACGGGGCGCTCGACGCTGCGCTCGTCGTAGCGCAGGCGTCCCGTGCTGTCGGAGGCGAGCTCCGTGACGGACTGGCGTGCCATGACGGCGAGGGTGAGCGGCCTGTCGGCGCAGGGCTTGAGGAAGCGGTCGACGAGCAGGAATTCGAACGTGCGCTCCTCGTCCCTCGTGATCCAGCTGAAGGCCTCGGGTGCGGGCATGTCGACGCCGCCCTTTCTGATGGTGGATTCCGCGTGCCTGCGCCAGCCGAGCATGGTGTCGGCGGGAGAGATCAAAAAGCCGACGTTTTCCGTGGCGGCCCTGATGCCGCCGTTTTCGAAGCCCTCGAGCAGCAGACGGCCCTTGAGCGTGCCCGCAGTGGAGGAGAGCGGCAGCGTGAGGGATGCGCGGCCTTCGGCGTCCGTCTCGACGGACTTCACCTTCACCTCGTCGAGCGTGCCCTCGAAGGGCGCGGGGTCGACGAAGGTCCAGCCGGGGAGCTCGGGGAACGAGATGTCGCGGGCGGGCGAGAGAACGAGGCGTGCGCGCATGGCCTTCTTCGCAGCGGGGGCGCCGTAGGACATGGCGAGCGTGGCGTCGATGCCGAGGTCTCCGGGCTTCATCCAGCCGGGCGCCCCTTGGACCATGCGGGCCGTAAGGCGCATCGCCTCGGGCGTGAAGTCGCCGATCGCCGCATGGTGGGTGGAGAGCACGACGTCGCCCGCGAGCAGGTCGATGCGGATTTCGCCCGGCACGGCGTCCGTCGGAATGGTCCAGTCGGCCGATGCGGTGCCTTCGGGCGTAAGTGCGGGGGCGGTCTCGAGCATCGTGCGGCCCGCGGCGTCGGTGATGCGCAGCGTCACGGGCATGCCTGCGGGGAGCCTGTGCCAGTCCGCGGTCTTCACGATCATGCCTGCGTGCACGGTTTCGCCGGGACGGTAGATGCCGCGCTCCGAGAAGACGAGGCCCGTGAGGCCGTCCTCGGAGACGAGGCGCCCTGCGGTGCTGAAGTCGTGGTCATGGTCGACGTTGGAGGCGTCGGAGAGCGAGAGCCAAGCGAGGTCGCCCGTTGCTTCGTTCGTGACGACGACGGCGGCGGGCGCCTTTTCGCGTTCGAGTCCGCGCGTCGTTGCAAAGCGTGCGGCGCCGGTTTCGTCCGTCGTGACGGTTTCGAGAGGGACGCCGTTGGCGCCGAGCAGCACGGCGCGAAGGCCGGCGGCGGGAACGCCCCTGACGAGGTCGGCCGCATGGACGACGTGGCTGCCGTCGCGGGAGGTCTTGGCGATGAGGGCCGTGTCGGTGACGAGCACGCGTTTGGCGGCGATGGCCGCAACGCCCCAACCGTCCTTCGTCTTCTTCTCGCCCGTGAGCGTGATCTGGAAGAGCCCTGCGCGTCCGCTGGGAAGCTTCGCCTCGTCGAGCGGGAGCGACGCAAAGCGCCTTCCCGCCGCAACGGGAATGACGCCGTCGGCAGCCTCGGAGAGGGCCTCGGCATTCGTGACGGTCTCGTGTGCGCGCCAGTTCTGGGCCGTGAGCGCAAGGTAGGGATCCCTGATGCGCTCGATGCGCCAGCGGATGCGGTCGACGCCGTCGGCCATGAGCGTGAGGGTTCTCGAGCCCGAGAGCGTCATCATGCTGCCGGGCTGCAGGAATCCGACTGCGGCGCCGGGGTCGGCCGCCGCAAGGACGGTCGTCCAGCCGTCGGAGAGCACGGCGCCCTTTTCGGGACCGAAGCCCGCGGGAAGCGCCAGATGGAGGAAGTCGCCGGGCCGGGCCTTGAGAAGAAGGCGGATGCTGTCGGACGGGGTGTCGGGGTCCTGCGCGATCGAGACGGGGACGGGCGTGCCGCGCGCGAGTACGTCGGGCGTGATGGCGGGTGCTCTGCGCCAGTCGGTGGGCGAGACGGCCTCCTCGTTCATGCGTGCGGGCAGAGCCGTGACGCGCATCGCCGCGACGATGTCCGAGGGCTTCGTGAGGAGCGAGGGCCTGAGCACGAGCTCGTAGACCTGCTCGAGCGTTTCGGTGCGCGTCGGACTGAGCGAGGCCTCGCCCATCTTGTAGAGGCTGTCGGCGGCAGGAATCGTGTAGCTCACGAACGCCTGTTGGAATCCCGGCTGCACGACGGGATGGCGGCCGTCAGCTGCCGTCCACTTGCCCGCGGCCTTCGGGAAGGTGATGCGGACGTTGGTCGCGTTGCCGAGCGTGCGCACGGGGAGCTTCATGTAGAAGCCCGTGCGGAAATGGTTCCAGATGAAGACGGGCTTGCCGAACGTGAGTCCGCTTCTTGAGGGGACGTCGACCTTGACCGAGGCCTCGAAGGCCTTCGTGTCGGCGATGGTCGTCGAGAACAGGGCGTCGACCGTAAGGGCGCGCTCGCCCGAGACGGCGGGGTCCATCCAGAAGGTCGCGAACCCCGACGTCATCGTGAGGGGCGGCGTCGTGAAGTCGATCACGGGCGTGTTGAGCGTCGTTGCGGAGGGCAGGCGCAGGCCCGAGAGGTCGACCTTGAAGGTTGTGCGCTCGGGCCAGGGCTCCTCGGGCGTGAAGGCGAGTGCGCCCCGGGCCTCCCAGCGCCAGACGCCTTCGACGGCGGGCGAGAGCGAGACGCCCGTGACGCGCGAGGAGACGAGGCCGAAGAGCCTGCTGCACTTCGAGGCGGCCTCATTGCCGTATTTGGCCCTGCAGGGCGTCATGTCGGGGGAGAGCTTCACGACGAGCGGCGAGCGACTGTGCTCGGGCAACGAAACCTCGGCCTTGAGCCAGGCGGGCAGCACCGTGGCCGAAAGGGCGGCCGCAGCTTCAAGGGACGCCAGAGTGAGAATGGAAAAGGTGAACGTCGGGACGGTTCGCATGTGGTCTCCTCCGAAAATGGTCCGGCATGTCATCCTCCCACTATAGTCCTCGCTTTCGCAGGGAACCATGAGCGTAACTACCTGACACAGAGGAGCTTGCGGATTCGGCGTGATTTGGGATCACGCATCCGTTGTGAGGAGGCCGGCCTCAGCGTAGCATGCGCGCGTGTGCGGCCTCGCCTCTCAGGTCGCCTTCGGAGCGTACGGGCCTGCCCGAGAGCATCTGGGCGGGCACGACGCAGAGCTCCGCGTAGTCGGAGGCGCTGATGCCGCTGCGTTCGGCATAGGGCTTCACGAAGGAGACGGCGGCGCCGATGCGTTCGGCGAGCAGCGTCGCGAGCGTCTTCCCGGGCCTCAGGAAGTAGACGGCGTTGTTCGTGCGCAGGACGGGCGCGCAGGCGACGCCTTCGGAGGCGGAGAGCACCATGGCGCCGATGACGGTCTGCAGAAGGTCCTTGGGGCGCAGGCTGCCGGGGATGTCGTGAGGGTCGTCCATGCGGCCGCCTCGGGACTTGTACTCGACGGCGAGCACGCCGCCAGCCCTGAGGGCGATGACGGCGTCGGGCTGTGCGTAGAGGCCTCCCGCCTGAAAGGTGCGGCGGTCGGATTCGCGGCAGAGGAGCTCGCCCTCGTCTGCGGGCAGGAAGGGCACGAGGCGCAGGACGGGGTCGTCGAGCCTGTTGACCGCTTCGGCGGGGAAGAACACCGCCTCGACGCCGATGCCGAGCATGTCGGCGTGTCCCGTGGAAAGGCCCTGCCTCACTATGAAGGGAAGCGTCTTGAGAAACTCCCACTCGGGCATGGGCGGCACGACGGGCACGGCGGGGACGGGCGCGGGTTCGGGTTCGCGCCTGAAGGCGGGCTCGGGCCTCGGTGCGGGATCGGGTTCGGGCTTCGGTTCAGGGGCGAGCACCGCAACGTCGGGCTCGCGTCTGGGTTCGGGAGCGGCCTCCCTGCGGGCGGCCGCGTTCGGGACGTTCACGCGCTCGGTGTAGGACGTGTGCCTGATCTCCTCGATGTCCTCGGCGTCGTTCTCGTCTGACTCGAGCATTTCGAGTGCGAGGCGGTCAGCCTCGAGCGGGTCGGGGCGCGAGAGCTTCGGAGCGGCCCTCGTCACGGGGCCGTCGCCTTCGGGAAGGCCGGCGGCGATCTTCGAGAGGCCGATGTTGCGCCTTGCCTGCCTGCGTCTGGCGGCGAGCCACATCGCAAGGGCGACGAGAAGCACGAGCAGGAACCCCGCGGCCGTCATGATGCGGTCGGGGGAGAACTGCTGAAGACCTGCGAGGATCGCGTTCACGTTCATCGTCCTCGTCCCTTTTTCTGAGCTGGTCTGAAGTTCCTGCCTGCGGCGGGGCGGCCTGCGTCCCTGCCGCCCTTGCGGCGGGCGTCGGACGGCGCATAGC
>OOAI01000718.1_pt1 | contig 15454 bp, 8 predicted proteins | sample 1671191 | NCBI WGS metagenome assembly OOAI01 (sample SAMN06348131, study PRJEB24527) | human gut metagenome | biome: human gut; feature: ankylosing spondylitis patient; material: feces | host: Homo sapiens | place: China | collected 2015-10 | reverse complement strand
CAATTCTGTAATATCCAAATACTTTGAAATCATGTTTCTTAATATATCCCATCAGGAATTGAATAACGATAATAGAAGAAACAAATGCTGTTACCATACCGATCAGAAGAATCATTGCCTCTGTTCCGGTAAAGTTCAGGCCAAACTTCACAAGCTTCAGAAGACTTGCACCGAACATAACCGGAATCGCAAGTACGAAAGTGAATTCAGCAGCAACGGTTCTGGATACTCCAAGGATCAAAGCACCGACAATTGTTGCACCGGATCTGGATGTTCCAGGGAAGATTGCAGCGATCAGCTGGAAAAGTCCGATCAAAAATGCAGTCTTATAAGTAAGTTCATCCATACTGTTGATCTTCGCAGGTTTACCCTTGTGATTATTCTCAACAATGATAAAGGCGATACCGAAGACAATCAGAGCAATCGCAACGCAAGGGTAATTGTAAAACCATTTCTCAAACAGATCATTGAACGGCATTCCAATCACGATCGCAGGGATACATGCAACAAGGACTTTCAGCCAGAGGATAATGATATCCATCTTCACATAACTTAAAATTCCATTTCCGGATTTCTTTTTTCTATGTGCGTGTTTTGCCTGGCGGCGTCTGACAGTGTGACTTCCTTCCGGTGCACCAAACGGAAAGATCTGGTTCCAGAATAAGATGACGACGGCAAGAATCGCACCTAACTGGATCACAACTTCAAACATGCTGTAGAATTCTTCAGAAACATTTAATTTCACAAACTGATTCAAAAGGATCAGATGTCCGGTGCTGCTGATCGGCAGCCATTCTGTGATTCCTTCCACAATTCCAAAGAGGAAGGATTTCAAAAATTCAATCATTCTTAATTTATACTCCTTTTTATTGATGGATTGCAGCTATACTTATGTTCTAAAGCGGCTCACGGTTTCTTATTATAAAACGTTGATGAAAGATGTGCAAGAAATAGAAAGTATTTAAATTGTTAAATCGTCGATTTAAGAAATTTCTAATATTTTTCCAATCTATCTCTTAAAAACCATCAAGTATCATGTATACTATAGTTAGAACTTGATCATGTGATAATTATGTTGCTGCGCTGTTATCGGTGTCAGCAATTATCGAGGGGTATGTAAAATGTATAAAATATTAGTATGTGATGACGATAGAGAAATCGTAGAAGCAATTGAAATTTATCTTTCCCAGGAAGGATATCAGATCTTAAAAGCGTATGACGGGATCGAAGCACTGGAGATTTTGGAGAAGGAGAAGGTGAATCTTCTGATTATCGATGTCATGATGCCGAGACTGGACGGAATCCGTGCAACATTGAAGATCCGCGAGAAGAACAGTCTGCCAATCATTATCTTGTCTGCGAAGTCAGAAGATACCGATAAGATTCTGGGACTCAATATCGGTGCGGATGATTATGTGACAAAGCCATTCAATCCGTTGGAACTTGTAGCACGAGTGAAATCACAGCTGAGAAGATTTAACGAACTTGGCGGAACAGCACAGGAGCCAAAAGAGACAATTTATAAGGTAGGCGGCCTTCAGATCAATGATGATCTCAAGCAGGTGACAGTAGACGGAGAATTTGTGAAACTGACACCGATTGAATACAATATCCTTTTGCTTCTGATGAAGAATCAGGGAAAAGTATTTTCAATCAATCAGATTTATGAATCCATCTGGAATGAAGAGGCAATTGGTGCGGATAACACAGTTGCAGTTCACATTCGTCATATCAGAGAAAAAATAGAAATCAATCCGAAAGATCCACGTTACCTGAAAGTAGTCTGGGGTGTCGGATATAAAATCGAAAAAGCATAAAAAGGCATATAAGAAAGGATTAACAATGAAGAAATGGTACAGGAAGACCGTGACAAGGACAATTGTTCTTGTTGTGGCGATTCTTAGCGGAGCATTGCTTGTGACAAATTTGCTTTCTCTCCTGACACTGGCGGGGGGGATGAGTTTTTCACAGATCCAAAAGATGAATACACAGTCTTTTGAAGAATCCGAAGAATTCAGCAAGATGGTCGAAAGTTACATGTACGATGTACAGGAGAAGCTTTATCTGCAGAATCTTTTTGAAAGTGACGGCGCCTACAATCCGAAAAAACTGGTGGATGTAATGGAACTGTCGAAGAAGGGAAAGATATCTGAGACGAATCTGTCCGGCGTCACGTACACAATGGAAGAGCTGGTGAACTGGGGCGAAACTTACAGTGGGACAGATAACGACAATCTTTACAAACAGAATGGCGTGATCGTCTGCCAAAAGCCAGACGGAAATTATTACTACTATTATATGAATGATTTCTTCTCTCTTGTAAATGCAGGAAAACTTCAATTTCAGATGGGCGAACAGGACAGAGATCAGTTCCTGGCAGGATTGCAGGCAGGTGAATTTACAACTTCCGGATATTATACATTTCAGATTACAGATGAAAATGGTGATCTGCTTTATACAGACTGCTGGAATTTTGGCCAGTCTCTGATAGAGAAATACGCACCGGTTGAGGCAGATAATCTGCTTCAGGTTGTAAATAACAATCCACAGTTAAATGGAAGATTGTCGCTGGTTTACGATAATATAGCCACAGCATTGCAAACAATCTATGAAGACTGGCAGGATTATGAAGGCGGTTGGGATTATCTGGAAGAGGGAAATACCAATTTTACCTATCTGTACGCAGATGAATCGACGAAGAAAGTTACTACAAATAAAGCAGAATATGCAAATTATGCGGATGTAAGAGATAGCATAGAGAATATAATAGCTTCTGCGTCTAAAAAATCTGTGAAATACATGGTGATCTATCCGGAGTTGAAAGATTTTAAGACGAATATGAATGTATCTTATTCTGATCAATGGCTTAATATTCGTTCTTATGGTTATTATTCCGGAGGAACAAAGTGGAAAGATGTTTTTGCAGTTGCGGTTGATACAAAATATCCGATTCAGGATCAATTTTACCAGAACAGTATTGAGTATCAGAATAATATTCCGCATATGAAAGCAGCATTGCATTTTATGATTTTCAGCGGAGTACTCTTTTTGATCACAGTAGTGTGGCTGACATTGGGGGCAGGAAGAAAACCGCAGGATGAAGAACTGCATTTGTTAAAGTTCGATTCCCGGAAGACAGAGATTGCCGCTGCAGTTATTATTTTTGTCTGGGTGATTGGAAGTTATTTCTTTTTCGTAGCAGGAATCGATGGAATTCATATCTTATTTGATGGAATTACAGGGTTGTGTAGTTCCTATGGGGCTGTGGAAAGTGATACATTTATTCCGTCATCTTATGTTCCAAATGTATATATGCAGACTTTAAGTCTCGGAGAATCAGTGGGTGTATTTTCCTATGGAGTGTTCACATTTACTTGTTTCTTTGCCGGTTACCTCAGTCTGGTAAGAAGAATTAAAGCAAAGAGTCTGTGGGAGAACAGTCTGCTTCGAAGCGTGGGAGTATTTCTTGGAAAAGTATTCCGAGATGTGAAGCTTACAAAGAAAACAGCAGGACTTTTGATTCTTTATTTCCTGTTTCAGCTTTTCGTACTTTTGGATAGAGATTTCTTCCTGGTGCTTCTGCTGCTGATCGCTGACGCAGTGCTATTCTATTACATGGTTGCAGATGTGATGGAGAAGAACCGACTGAGAAAAGGAATCCAGGAGATTGCTGCCGGAAATATGAGTTATCAGATTCCAATTGACGGACTGCATGGAGAGAATAAAACCATTGCATTGATGATCAACGGAATCGGAACCGGACTTAATAAAGCAGTTGCTGAGGCAATGAAAAACGAACGTCTCAAGACAGATTTGATCACAAATGTTTCTCATGATATTAAGACACCACTGACGTCCATTTTGAATTATGTCGGCATCTTAAGACAGACAGATCCGGCGGATCCGAAAGTTCAGGATTATCTGAATATTCTGGAAGAGAAAGCTCAGAGACTGAAGACATTGACAGAAGATGTAGTAGAAGCATCGAAAGTCAGCAGCGGAAATATTTCGCTGGAATATATGGATCTTGATCTGTCGGAAATGATCCAGCAGACGCAGGGCGAACTCGAAGAAAAATTCGAGGTGAGAAATCTGGCGATCGTCACAGATCTTCCGGCAGAACCGGCTGTTGTGCATGTCGATGGAAGAAGAATGTGGCGTGTCCTGGAAAATATTTACGGAAATGCAGCCAAGTACGCAATGCCTGGAACAAGAGTCTATGCGACTCTGAAAACAGATGATACAAAGGTGAAATTTTCATTGAAAAATGTTTCCGAGCATCAGTTGAATATTCAGGCTGAAGAACTGACAGAACGTTTTATTCGCGGGGATATTTCCAGAAGTACGGAGGGAAGTGGATTGGGACTTTCCATTGCGAAGAGCCTTACAACGATGCAGGGCGGCACATTTGATCTGTATCTAGACGGAGATTTGTTCCGGGTAGATATTACATTTCCAAGAGTGAAAGCAAAAGGAAATGCTGCCGGGGCAACAGAGGAATCGAAAAAGAAATCATCAAGCGGTGTATCTTGACATTCTATTCGCGTTATGCTAACCTTTTTAAGGAATGAAAAGCAGTGATAAGCGAAACGCGATGAGGAAGAGAGTAGTCTGTAACAGATTCTACAGAAAAGTCCTGAAGGCTGTCAGGCCGGATGTTGAGAGGGATGGATGGAAGACAGATGAAGATGGCTTCTGAGCAGCGCAGATGAGCCTGAACAGAGTAATCAAGTGGGTTGTTTAAGCAACAATCTTGAATAAAAAGATCCGGGTTAGTCTGTGAAGGGATTCGCCCTTTATAGCGAAGAGTATCGACAGTGAGAAATGCCGTAATGTTCAAAGTGGTTTTGATCAACAAAGCAGTTTTTACTAACAAAAATGCAGATACTCCTAGAGGTTTCTTTCCGCGAGGAAGGAACGAAGAGAAGTGGTAACACGAAAGTATGATTCGTCTTCTCAGGGATGCAAGTCCCTGGGAGGGCGTTTTTTAATATATTAGGTTCGTTCCTAACATATTAAAAACGCTTCGCTAGGGATGTGCACTGCGGCGTACAAAGTAGGTGTCGCAAGCGACCGCTGCAAGTGCAAGAATGTGCCTTGGCACATTTTTTGTTCCGAAAAATCTAGAAAAAATCGTATTAGTAATCACTGAAAGTTGAGAAAAGAATCCCACATTGCGGGAAAAGGAGGCAGAAAAATGTCAGAAAAACCAAAATATTATATAACAACAGCGATTGCCTATACATCAGGTAAACCGCATATCGGAAACACATACGAGATCGTGCTTGCAGATGCAATCGCACGTTACAAGAGAAGCCAGGGATATGATGTATTCTTCCAGACAGGAACAGATGAGCACGGACAGAAGATCGAGCTCAAAGCCGAGGAGGCTGGAATCACACCAAAGGAATTCGTAGATAATGTATCAACAGAAATCAAAAGAATCTGGGATCTGATGGATACATCTTATGACAAATTCATCCGTACAACAGATGAAGATCATGAGAAACAGGTTAAGAAGATTTTCAAGAAACTTTACGACAAGGGAGATATTTACAAGGGACATTATGAAGGAATGTACTGTACACCGTGTGAGTCTTTCTTTACAGAGTCTCAGCTTGTAGATGGAAAATGTCCGGACTGCGGTCGCCCGGTTCAGCCGGCAAAGGAAGAGGCATATTTCTTCAAAATGAGCAAGTATGCTGACCGCCTGATCGAGCATATCAATACACATCCGGAGTTCATCCAGCCGGTTGCCCGTAAGAACGAGATGATGAACAACTTCCTCCTTCCGGGACTTCAGGATCTGTGTGTATCCAGAACATCCTTCAAGTGGGGAATTCCGGTAGATTTCGATCCAAAGCACGTTGTATATGTATGGCTTGATGCTCTTACAAACTATATCACAGGAATCGGATATGACGCAGACGGAAACAGCACAGAGCAGTTTGGCAAGCTTTGGCCGGCAGATCTTCATCTGATCGGAAAAGATATCATCCGTTTCCATACAATTTACTGGCCAATCTTCCTTATGGCACTTGATCTTCCACTTCCGAAACAGGTATTCGGACATCCTTGGCTGCTTCAGGGAGACGGTAAGATGAGTAAATCCAAGGGAAATGTTCTCTATGCAGATGAACTCGTTGATTTCTTCGGTGTAGATGCAGTTCGTTACTTTGTACTGCATGAAATGCCATTCGAGAATGACGGTGTTATTTCCTGGGAGCTGATGGTAGAGCGTTTGAACTCCGATCTTGCCAATACACTTGGAAACCTTGTAAACAGAACTGTTTCTATGACAAACAAATACTTCGGCGGAACAGTAGAAGATAAGGGTGTTGTAGAAGATGTAGATGCAGAACTGAAAGCAGTTGTAGAGAATGCTTCTAAAGCAGTTGATGCTAAGATGGCAGACCTCCGTGTTGCCGATGCGATTACAGAAATCTTCAATCTGTTCAAACGCTGCAATAAATATATTGATGAGACAACTCCTTGGGTACTCGGAAAAGATGAATCCAAGAAGGATCGCCTTTCTACAGTACTTTGGAATCTGATCCAGAGCATTTCTGAAGGTGCAAGACTTCTTGAATCTTTTATGCCTTCTACAAGTAAGAAGATCCTTGAGCAGCTTGGTAACGGACATGTAACAGAGAAGCCGGAGATCCTGTTCCAGAGAATGGATCTTGAGGAAGTTATGAAAAAAGTAGAAGAACTTCATCCGAAGGTAGAAGAAAAGGAAGAGGAAGAAGCTGTGATCGACATTGAGCAGAAAGATGAGATCACATTTGAGCAGTTCGGAGCAATGCAGTTCCAGGTTGGAGAGATCATTGCATGTGAGGCTGTAAAGAAATCCAAAAAGCTTCTCTGCTCTCAGGTAAAAGTTGGAAGCCAGGTAAAACAGATCGTATCCGGAATCAAAGCGCATTACACACCGGAAGAAATGGTTGGTAAGAAAGTTATGGTTCTTGTAAACCTGAAACCTGCGAAGCTGGCAGGCGTACTTTCAGAGGGAATGTTGCTTTGTGCAGAAGATGCAGAAGGTAACCTTGCACTGATGACACCAGAAAAAGAAATGCCGGCTGGAGCAGAAATTTGTTAATTTAAATGTTTGAAAATTCAGACAATTATAATTAAAAAAGATAATAAATAAAAAATATAAAAAAATCAAATAAATATATTGACAAATTGGATGCCGAATGTTATTATATAACCATCAAAGAGAGAAAGAAATCTCCCAAAGATATTTAACTAAGAAGGCAAAAGTAACAGACGCCGGATTAGATTAAAAATACAAGTTCAACAGGAGGTCAGTCCCATGGACAGTATAGTTTCAGATTTTTATCAATATGTCAGTGGTATGATGAGTGAAGGTTCCTGTGAAGAAAGAGACCTTTGCCAAGCGTAAAAGTCCAGTAGAAAGAAAAGAAGATCAAAGATCGGAGAGTACGGAAACTGGAAGCAAAGAGAAAAAGATGAATCACTCATAGATGTATTGAATAAAAATACCGCATATAACATAGAATGAAAAATGTGTAAAGAAACATTGAAAGGATATGTTATAATCTCAGATTTGTTATAAAAGCAGGAATGACTTGACAGAAGATTTAATACATAAAGTATTGAATGGATATGAAAATCATTCAGGTGATAAAATAACAGACGACAAAGGTCTCACAGGAACGTAGAATCGAGAATAATCTCCGATACAAAATATAAAATTATAATAATAATACAATTAAATAACACTAAAAATGCACTTTCAAAAGGAATTGAAGGTGCATTTTTTTGACATTACAGACCTCATATGGTAGAATAATGAAAGAGTATCGGCTAGTGCCTAATGGACACATTCAGACCAAAACTAATATTTCAATGACAATGAGGTGAGTACAGTGGATAAGTATGAATATAAGTTAAAGACAGAAGAGATGCTGGAACTTATGGAAGATGGAGAATACAGAAAAGCAGCGGCAGCAGCAGATCTGATTGACTGGAAGCGTGTCCGTAACGCAGGGATGCTGATGAATGTCAGTGATATTTATGAGAAAACAAAAGAGTATCAGAAGAGCTACGATGTGATGAATCTTGCATATCGCCGTTCCGAAGGAAGCCGCAAGGTGATCTATAAGTTATGTTCTCTTGCAATTAAGACAAAGAATATAGATGAAGCAATCGACTATTATGACGAATTTATCCAGATTGCACCGAAAGATCCGAACAGGCATATCCTTAGATATCAGATCTTAAGAGCGCAGAGAGCGCCGATCGAACAGCAGATCGAGGCTCTGGAGGAATTTAAGAAGGCAGAATATATTGAAGAGTGGGCTTATGAACTGGCGAAGCTTTATCGCGAAGCAGGTATGATGACAGAATGTCTGGAAGAGTGTGATGATCTGATCCTCTGGTTTAGCGAGGGTAAGTATGTTTATAAGGCAATGGAACTGAAGATGCAGTATAAGCCATTGTCACCATCTCAGCAGCAGAAATATGATCACAGATACGAGAAGCTTTCTTCCGAGACAGAAGAAATACCGGATCTGGCTTCCTATTTAGAAGAAGACGAGGAAAAAGATTCTGCATCAGAAGGAGCCGAGGCACTTGGAGATACAAGATCAATCGGGCTGACAGAGCAGCTGGTGATGGAGAACGACAGTACTTCCGATGTGATTGACACGGATGCGGTTACTTTGGAAGCGGCAGAAGAGCCGGATGCCGAAGTAGAAAATCAGGAAGAAGCAGGAGTAGAAACAGCAGAAGTTATAGAAGTTTCCGAGGATGAGTCAGAAGTTCAGCCGGCAATGGTAGAGACAAGTGGAGATAAGAGAACACTTAGCAAAGATACTGCTTCCATACCGATTGTCAGTAAGAATCCGGTAAAACCAGTCAAGAAGAAACTTGGAGATACGATGCGGTTAGATGAAGCTCTGCAGCAATTACTCAATCCGAAACCGGAAGTTCAGGCAGAACCGGGAGAAGAAGTCGAACCGGATATGACAGATCTGGAAGAGGATATTGCAGCAATTGAGGATGTAGAAGATCTTGAGATCGTGAATCAACTGACAGAAGAGAAGAAAGCTGAGGAAGCCAGTAAAGAACGAGTAGTTCCATCAGGGATGAAAGAACTGATACCGGAACCGGAGACAGAAGAAGAGCTTATAGAACAGGCAGTGGAGGAGACTTCAGAAGATGTCCCAGAAGATGCAGTTGCTATAGAAGCAGGGGAAGCAGAACCGGAAGAAGTTCTTGAAGTAGAAGAGGCAGAACCGGAAGAGGAAGAAGTTCTTGAAGTAGAAGAGGCAGAACCGGAAGAGGAAGAAATCCTTGAAATAGATGAAGCTGAGTCAGAAGATCTGACAGATGAATCAGAAGATTTGTCTGAGGTGGAGGAACTGATCTCAGAAACTGAAGTTGTCAATGATGAAGATGATTCAGAAGGAGCAGCAGTAAGAGAGACTATGGACAATAAAAATAATGAAGAACCAATTTTATCACCAGAGATACAGAAACTGATTGATGAGATTGAAGGTGTTATTCCGGAAGAGGAAGAAGTAGATGCAACAGTAAGTTCAGAAGAAGTTCTTGAGGTAGAAGAAGAACCACATGAAAATATGGGAGAGCTTGCGGATGATCTCAGACTCGGTGAGGACGAGTACGAAGATTATGATGCGTATGACTGGGATGATGCAGAAGAGTTTGACGAAGACGATATTTTAGATGATTATGAAGAGTCTGATGACGATTTGTTGGATGATTATGAAGAGTCTGATGACGATCTGCCGGATGATTATGAAGAGTCTGATGATGATCTGTTCGGTGCGGAAGAAGGATATGATGATCTGGATGCTTATGGTTATGAAGAAGACGATGAGGATGATGAAGTAATCAATCCAAGAGATCTTTTCACAGCGGAAGATAAGGTTTCAGATGATGATCTTCTTGGTCTGAATTCTTATGAAGAAGTGCCAAATTTTGAAGATGAATTCAGCGTGAATCCAGCGCATAGTGAGGAACCGGATGACAGAGAGATTCCGGATGAAGATGGCGGAATTGATATCATGTCTGCGACGACACCATTGAGCCGTAAAGAGACTGCAAAATTGATCGCAACAGGTAAGACATCACCATTACCGTTAGATGAGATTGCAGATGCAATGTCTGATACAGGATTTATCGTACATGGTCGTTATGATCTTGAAACACAGAGTGGAATCGGTACAAGAGCAGGGCTTACAGAGGAACAGAAAAAACTCTTCTCTTATTTTGTACCTGTGCGTGGTATGAGTGAGCAGCTGGTAGATGTACTTGAGCAGGATAAGAACTGTACAAACCGCAAAGGAACTTCCAGAACAGGAAACCTTTTGATCATTGGAAACAAAGGAAATGGAAAGACAGTCCTCGCTGTTGATGTTGTAAAGGCAATTCAGAAGCAGCGTGATATCCGTCAGGGTAAGGTTGCAATTGTGACAGGTGAGTCACTGAATAAGAAGAGAATCGGAGACATTTTCCGTAAATTGTACGGCGGTGCACTGATCATTGAAAAAGCCGGACAGATGAACGAAAAAACACTCGCCAAGCTGAACAAAGCAATGGAGCAGGATACAGGAGAACTTTTGGTAGTTCTTGAAGAGCAGAGAAAACCACTGGACAGACTTCTTTCTTCCAACAGAGAATTCAGAAGAAAATTTACTTCCAGACTTGAAGTGCCGATCTTTATTAATGATGAGCTTGTAACATTTGGACAGACTTATGCTCAGGAGAATGGTTACAGAATCGATGAGATGGGAATTCTTGCACTGTACAGTAAGATTGATTCTTTACAGAGAGAAGATCATGCAGTGACAGTAGCAGAAGTGAAAGAAGTGATGGATGATGCAATCGCTCATTCACAGAAAGCTTCCGCAAAGAAGCTTGTGAAGAGAGTATTTGGAAAGAATACAGATTCTTCCGACAGAATTCTGCTTTCAGAGAAAGATTTCAACATTTAATGACATATATTTGTTAAGAATTAATAGACAGTCAGTAAAACGACTGTCTATTTTTGTGCAATAATACATTTTCTCTTTCTTTTTTATACAGTATCAAGTATAATAAAACTATAGTGTTCAAGGGTAGAATGAAACTTTGTTACCAATTGAATGATTCGGTAATGTGCCTTGATCTATAAGAAATTGTATGGTTTTTAAATCATTACAATCAGGAATATATTTGAGCAGTGAGGTGGCTTTATGGTTAAGAAAAACAGCACGAAGACGAAAGTGCAGCCTTATGAGATCGGAGAACTTGACCATTATCTTTTTGGGCAGGGAAATCATTATGAGATTTATAAAAAGATGGGTGCCCATGAGGTGACAAAGAACGGAAAAAGAGGAGTATATTTTGCGGTATGGGCTCCTCATGCAGTAAACGTTTCTGTAATCGGAGAGTTTAATGACTGGGATGAGACAAAAGATAAGATGAAGAGAGGGGAGCCTCTCGGAATATATACATGCTTCGTTCCGGAGGCGAAGAAAGGGGATTTGTATAAGTTCTGTATAGAGACACAGGCGGGTGAGAAGATTTACAAAGCAGATCCATTTGCTAATTATGCAGAGCTCCGGCCGGGAACAGCTTCCAGAATCACAGACATTTCTAATCTGAACTGGTCAGACAGTAAGTGGATGACTGCTCGTGAGAAATGGGATAACAAAGAAGAACCAGTGTCTATTTATGAAGTACATATGGGTTCCTGGATGAGACATCCTGGAAGAGAAGATGAAGGATTTTATACATATCGTGAGTTTGCAGAAGCAATTACAAAGTATGTAAAAGAGATGGGATATACTCATGTTGAGTTGATGGGAATCGCAGAGCATCCATTTGACGGTTCCTGGGGATATCAGGTAACCGGATATTATGCACCAACTGCACGCTATGGAACACCGGAAGATTTTGCATATATGGTGAATTACCTTCATAAGAATAATATCGGTGTTATTCTTGACTGGGTACCGGCGCATTTCCCGAAAGATGCACATGGTCTGGCAGATTTTGACGGAACACCGACATTCGAATATCCAGATCCGAGAAAGGGCGAGCATCCTGATTGGGGAACGAAGGTGTTCAATTATGAAAAACCGGAAGTTTCTAACTTCCTTCTGGCGAATGCATTGTTCTGGATTGAACATTATCATGTAGACGGACTTCGTGTAGATGCAGTGGCATCTATGCTGTATCTGGACTACGGAAGAGAAGATGGACAGTGGATTCCGAATAAATTTGGCGGAAATGAGAATCTTGAGGCGATTGCATTCTTTAAACATCTGAACTCTGTGGTTTGCGGAAGAAATAAAGGCGTTATGATGATTGCAGAAGAGTCCACAGCATGGCCGAAGGTGACAGGATCTCCTGAGGATGACGGACTTGGATTTACTTTGAAGTGGAATATGGGATGGATGCATGACTTTACAGAATATATGAAACTGGATCCTTATTTCAGAAAAAATGCACATCATATGATGACATTTTCTATGGAATATGCATATTCAGAGAACTATATTCTTGTACTTTCTCATGATGAGGTTGTTCATCTGAAATGCTCCATGTTGAATAAGATGCCGGGAGAAGGATGGGATAAGTTCCGCAACTTGAAAGCGGCATATGCATTTATGATGGGACATCCTGGAAAGAAACTTCTCTTTATGGGACAGGAGTTCGCACAGCTTCGTGAGTGGAGTGAAGAGAGAGAACTGGATTGGTTCCTTCTTGCAGAAGAACCGCATCAGCAGATTCAGAACTGGTATAAAGATTTGCTTCATCTTTATAAGAAGAATAAGGCATTGTATGAGTTGGATAATGATCCGAAGGGATTTGACTGGATCAATAAGGATGATATCTTCCGGAGCATTTTCAGTTTCACAAGACATTCAAAAGATGGTAAGAAAAATCTGCTCTTTGTATGCAATTTTACACCGGTAGACAGACCAGATTACCGTGTTGGTGTTCCGAGAAGAAAGCAGTGTAAGCTTGTTCTTAACAGTGATGAGACAAAATACGGTGGATCAGGGGAAGAACGCCCATTGGTTTACAAGCCAGAGAAACAGGAATGTGATGGTCAGAAATATTCCTTTGCATATCCTCTTCCGGGATATGGTGTGGCAGTATTTGAGTATTAAGTTGCATAGTATGATATTTTCCACGAATAGATGGAACAGGAATTAGACATACATTGATTTGCCCCTGCATAGATTGTAAAAAACAAACTATGCAGGGGCTTTTCTATGAGAGAATATATTGAGGAGCGTGCAGTAGAAATTGCAAATTATATTATAGAAAATAATGCGACAGTGAGACAGACAGCGAAACAGTTTCGGATTAGTAAGAGTACGGTGCATAAGGATGTTACAGAACGTCTGCTTCAGATCAACCCATCATTGGCTCATGAAACGCGTAAGGTTTTAGACACCAACAAATCAGAACGTCACATCCGGGGAGGACTCGCCACCAGAGAAAAATATTTACACTTGCATACTTCCAATTATTGAAGTTAATGTTACAATAAAAGAGGATATCCAATCGGAAACACGGACATTGAGAGGAGACTGTTCAAATGCGGGTGGCAATCATTGAAAGGGATGAAAAAGTATTAGAAGAACTGAAAAAAGGTTTGAAACGCGTAGATCCGAATTACGAATTGGCGGGGATTGCAGGGAACGGACAGTCTGCATATGAGATGATAACAGTTATGCAGCCAAACCTTGTTATTATGGATATTGGGCTTCCACGGATGAATGGATTAAATCTTTTGAGAAAATTACGCACGGAAGGACGCGAGTTTCGTGTGATTATTATAACAAAGGATGAAGATTTTCAACAGGCAAAGCAGGCAATCGATCTGGGGGTGGACGGATATTTAGTACAGCCGTTTCAGCCGATGGAGCTTAAGAAGGCATTAAGCCGTATTCATGAAAAAATCAGGAATGAGTATTGGATGCAGGCTTCTTTTACTGTTGAAAATGTTCTGTTGAGCTGCAGAGATGGAGAAATTATATCGAATCAGAAGTTAAATGAAATGACCATTCGGAGATTTGGTTTTACAGTGGATGATCCGGGATATTTATTTACGGTTTCAATGGCAGACGAATACGAGGAGCAGAAGGAGAATGTACGTGGATTTCTCGAAGAAATCTGTAGACATGAGTGTGGATTTTCGGCATCTGTTATATGTTCGGATCAATGGAAAAAGGTGTACCTGATCATTTACCGGGTATATGAAGCTAGGAACTGGAAAGAATATTTTCAAAAAAATGTGGTTACAGGGTTATGTAGGAAGTTTCCGGGGACAATTATTTGTGTATGGATAGAGACAAAACAGCTGACAAAGCTGGAAGAGGCAATGATTCAGACAGGGAGCCTTATGGAATGGAATCTTCTTCAGCCACGAGGAGTTTTGATCTGTCAGCAGACAGTTGAGAAATTTGAAGTTGTTCCGGTGCGTTATCCGGTAGAATTAGAACAACGAATGCGGGAAATGATTTTCGATGAAAACAAGAAAGGAATTGCCAGACAATTTCAACTTGTTTGTGAGGAAATGAAAAGAGAAAAATATTTTCCAAAAGAAATAAAATACAGTATCATTCGTTTTTGTATGGCAGCTGGATTAAATTATAGAAATTATGGCGGGGAGATTGACGAAACAGAAATCCTGAGTCTTATGCAGCAGATTACATATGCCATCAGCTGGAAACAGATAGAGAAAGCGATTCAAGGATTGGAACGGATGCTATCATATGAACATAAATTTGAGCGGTACAGTACGCTTATTCAAAAAGCAATGGAAATTGTAAGAAAAGAATATGACAGAGGTATTACATTGGAAGAAGCAGCGAGCCAGCTTTATGTATCAGAAGAATATCTGAGTTCCCAGTTTAAGAAGGAGACAGGATATAATTTTACAGAAACTGTGAGGAAATACAGGATAGAAAAAATAAAGGAGCTTCTTAGGACAACAAAATATAAGATGAATCAGATTGCGGGGCTTGTCGGTTACTCTGATCCCAAATATATGAGTAAGGTGTTTAAAGAGGAGGAAGGAATTTTACCGACGGAATACAGACGTAACTCCACTGGGATTTCATAATCAGGAGTAATTTCATATTGCTTATAGAAAAAAGTAGAGAATAAGAGGCATATTTAATTAAAAAAATACACTTTTATAAAAAATTTCACCCTTTTAAATATGAAAAATGTGCTATGATACAAATGAAAAGTGAAAAGGATTTCATGGCCGTTAAGGCAGAAAGAGGTGAAAAGAATGAGTACAATGAACATTACTTTCAAACACCCGGATGAGATTATTGATTTCTTGAACACAGTATGTAAATTTGACTTTAACATGGACATGAGAAGAGGACGGGCAGTAGTAGATGCGAAGTCATTACTTGGAATCATGAATTTGGGATTGAATAACGTGATTGAA
>OOAI01000713.1_pt1 | contig 15594 bp, 13 predicted proteins | sample 1671191 | NCBI WGS metagenome assembly OOAI01 (sample SAMN06348131, study PRJEB24527) | human gut metagenome | biome: human gut; feature: ankylosing spondylitis patient; material: feces | host: Homo sapiens | place: China | collected 2015-10 | reverse complement strand
CTTTCGACGCTTTTCAGCGTCTGGTCTGGAGTCCTCAATTTAAACAAAACTGCTTCCCCCATCGCTCAGAGATGGGGGTTTTGAAGAGCTTCCTTAAACGTACGATCCTGCTCATCCAAACTACTTCAGAAGCTCATTGTTTCTATATCACCTCAGGAGAATAGCCACTGATTACGACTTCACGAATGCGCGTGCGAAATTGACGAATCGATGGTTGCCCACATTGTTCTTGCACATACAGATTCGGATCAGGTATTGCGAACCCGATGGAATTCGTCAGCGTCCGGCGGGCATCATCATGGCAATCAAGGGCGCGCCACTCTTGTCTTCGCAGCCATGGCGCAGATCCGCAACGGTGTACATGTTGAGCGCTTCGTAGAAGGCCTCGTGCGCATTCCTGAGAGCCTCCATGAGAACGCACCCGCCGATGAACGGGCACCTGGGATCGGCGCAGTCGACGAGCTGCTCGTCATTCTCCAAGGCTCTGACGATGTCGCCGATGCGTAGCTTGTCTACCCCCTCTGCCAACATGATCCCGCCGTTGCGGCCGCGAACGGCAATGATCCAACCGGACTTGACCATGAAGTGAGCCACCTTGATGACAAGGTTTTGGTTCCAGCACAGATTTTCAGACAATTCGGGAACCGAATAGGTCTTGGTGCGGTCAGGCTGGTTGGCCAGAAACATTAGAACTCTCAGACCGACGTCCGTATATCGCTTCAGGTGCATGACTTCTTAGAAATAGATGAAATAGAAAAATTAGGCTTAAATGACATAATCATACAAGAAAGGAAACCTGTACAGCATCATCCTGCAAGGTCGGCAAGAATCATCGTAATCCAGGCCGGCAGCGTCACCATTGAGCCAAGTGTCTGCGCCGTCGTGACACCCTTTCCAGAAATCGCGACCGTATCCGAACCGGCGCGCCAGAAGCATGACGAGAAGGATGATCAGGAAGTCCGGAAGAATGATGAGAAGACTGTCTGTCATGTCTAAGGAGCAGTTACACAATAATTAGGTGTTGGAAGAAGGCGCCCCCCTGATCTTGTAATTCCATTTGCCAAATTCTCCGATAGGCTCCAAGTCAATAGTAGCCACGGTCTCATCGGATATCTTTTTCCCTTTTTCGTACTCACGGGGATCGACTTGGCAGGCGACGGTCAAACCGTTCTTAGTGGTTGTGTTAGAGATAAAGTTGACCATGGTCTGGATGTCGATCAAAGGCTTGCCTTCCCTGTTACGACTGGTGTAGCAGAACAGACGATGCTCGATCTTGTTCCATTTTGACGTACCGGGCGGAAAATGGCAGACCATCACTTCAAGGCCGGTCTCTTCGGCAAACACCGCAAGCAGTTCTTTCCACAAGCGAACTCGGCACCCGTTGCTCCTGCCTCCGTCACAGGTAATGAAAAGCTTCTTAGCATTGGGAAAATTGACGCGACCGTATTGCAACCACCAAGCTCGGATGCTTTCAACCGCGAATTCACTTGTATCGCTTGACTTGCTCAGGTTGACGAACCCCGTGTTGTCGTTGAGCACGTAGACCCCATATGGAGCCACTTTCCCCAGTTCCTTGATCATGAAATCATGGTCCCATACGGGTCTGGGATCCTGAGTTTCGCGATACTCCCTCCCGTTGTTCTTGAAGTTTCCAAGAAGCTCTTTTTCATGAAAAAAAAACGGGAATCCCGGATCGAGATCCCCGCAAGCGTGATGAAGAGAAGAGTCGGTTGAACTTTCTCTTCTTCTACCTCTCTGGATTAGGTTTGTTCAGGAAGCCTCAGGACCCGTCAGGTCAGATTGCCCGTGCCAAAGGCTTCCGTATGGATCCGTTCATTGGGCACGCCGGCTTCGGCAAGCGCAGCGCGCATGTCGTTCATGAAGGCTGTCGGACCGCAGATGTACGCGTCGGCGTCGGCCGAGGGCGCCAGCGCCTTGATGTCCTCAGTAGTCGGACGAACGCCGATCTTCACGCAGGAGCACTTGATCTGCTTGTCGGCCTCGTCGGGCTTCGTGATGAAGGTCGCCATGCAGGCGTTCTTAAGCTTGGCGGCTTCGACACGAACTTCCTTCACCAGCGCGAGTTCGCTGCCCGTGCGGGCCACCTGCACGAAAGTAACGGGACGTTCGGGCGTCTTCTCGGCAATCTGCTGGAGCATCGCAAAGATGGGCGTGATGCCGATGCCGCCGGCTACGAGAATGACCGGATTCGCGCCTTCGGCAAGATAAAATTCGCCCGTCGGCGCGGAGACGTCGATCGTGTCGCCTTCCTTGAGGCACTTGTGAAGATGGTTGGACATCAGGCCTGCCGGAACGCCGTCCTTCCCGTCAACGCGCTTGACGGAGATCCGAAGTCCCTTGTTGCAGAGCGGCGCGGCGGAGAGCGAATACTGGCGCGGCTGCACGAGCTTCACTTCCGGAAGATAGGCACGCACCGAGACGAACTGGCCGGGCTTGTAGGCCGGCACCATCCCGCCGTCGGCAGGCTTCAGGTAGAAGCTCACGACATCGGGCGTTTCCTCAACGCGCTCCTCCACAATGAACGGACGCCAGCCGGACCAGCCACCTTCGGTGTTGGCCTGTTCCTTGTAGATGTCGCCCTCGACCTTGATCAGCAGATCGGCGAGCTGACCGTAGGCAGCGGCCCAAGCGTCGATGAGTTCGTCGGAGGCGGCGTCGCCGAGGACCTCCTTGATGGAGGCAAGAAGATGCTTGCCGACGATCGGATAGTGCTCTGCGCGAATGCCGATTGTGGCGTGCTTCGACGCGATGAACTTGACGGCGGGCAGAAGAACGGCGGGATTTTCGATGTTTTCCGCGTAGGCCAGAACGGCGCCGGCGAGCGCCTTCTGCTGGTGGCCGCGAGCCTGGTGAACCTGGTTGAAAACGTTGCGAAGTTCGGGATTGTGACTCAGCATGCGCTTGTAAAAGTGCGTCGTCAGCGCGACGCCGTGTTCGCGAAGAACGGGAACAGTGGCCTTGACAAGCTCGATCTGTCGGGTGGTCAGCATGGCGGAAGTCTCCTCAATCAATAGAAAATGAAGTCATTCGTTCGCATGTCTCGCATGCGGTCAAACACCTTCGCGGGCCCGCTCGATGTCTGTTGTGCATAAATCATATATTTGAGTTATTTGTATTGTCGCCGCGCTTTTAGACGCTTTTGTAACAAAATTCGATATTTTTTGTGCTTTTTTTTTACCGATCCTCATTCTCCATCAGCACTTGACCTGACGCACGTCCTCCTCCGAAAGCTGACAACTTCTCATGCCTTTGCCTGCAGGAGAAGCTATTCCAACATACCGTCGTTTCGCAAAACTCAAAAAAAAGAACAGCCCCGGAGCAATTTGCACTAGGGCTATCGCGTTCATAGTTTGGCACCCTTAGAGGGCACTGAGCCTACTACTTGGCGGCAGGAAGCTTGTTTTCAGCGCGGAGCCTGTCAATACCCTTGTCAACCGGGAGGGCCTTGTGAACCTTGCCGTTGTAGCAGGTAACATCATGAGCCTTGAAGAGCGAGTTGATGAGGCCACATTCGCGGGCAGAGGCCGCAACCCGCTCCTTTTGCTTGGAGAGTGGACCGCAGTGATCAAGTCGCGCTTCTGTCACACAGACCTCGACATGGAACGAGAGAGCCCACTCTTCTTTAATTACTCGGCGGCGTGAGCCGCCGACAAAGGGCCGCTGAACTTCATCGGGCGCTGCTTGGTGGAGATGGAGGGCTATGTGCTTAAAGATCCTAAAAGCAGGGAAATACACACTAAATCGCATCCCTACGGTTAAGGGTTAACCCTCGACCGACGGTCCTGTCATATTTTTTCCAGCATATGAAGTACCAAGCGATCTCTCATCGTGCTTTCGGTAGACCAGCGGGTCTTGGCACGTTTGTTCTTGACGGTGACGGTCTCGACGCAATCGAACCACCCCAGGAACTGCCGCAGACTCATTTTCTTGAGCCAGGCCGCAGAGCCAGCCATTTTGTCGCGCTCTTCCTTGTTGCGTTCCTCGTCTCTGGATAGTTGCTCCGCTTCCTTCCGGGTAACCTTCAATGCGTTCTGCAAATAGGTAGCCGAGCGCAATCAGGCGACACTCTTACTCGCTTCATGTCCCAGCACCTGGCACGTGCACCGTCCAACTCGCTCTTGATCATGTGGTAAGACGTTTCGATGTCGTTACGACGACGATAGTGCGTCAGAGCCTGCCTGGGATCTCGGTGTCGATTGTAAATCAGCACAAAGATCCCGAAATTCAGCATTTCCGCCTTGCAAGGCTCATCCTTGAACAGGACGGTTGTCTTACCGCGGCCTCGCTTGGGAATGAGCGTCAAAAACTTTTCGCACATCTTCTGTTCGGCTGGATCCAACGCATCCTTTGCAATGCCGTCTTCCAACCTTGCCTTGATCTCGTGAGCGTCAACGAGTTCGTGGCTGCGGCCCGCGCCATTAAGGAGGAGACCGCAAGAGAGGAGGCGGCCTGCAGGGCCTGACGCTCCTCAAAGCGCCACTTTTCGTGTTGCCTCTTCGACCGTGCGTTCTCCGCGCCGGTCATAGCGCTGCGTCGTAATGATCGAAGCGTGTCCCATAGCCTGACGGACGGTGTTGATGTCGGCGCCGGACTCCAGAAGCCGCGTCGCAAAGGTGCGGCGCAGATCATGCGGCGTGAACGATGACACCTTGGACTCGTCGGCTCGTGTACGTAGCAACTGATAGATGGCGCTGGCTGTGATGGCCCAGTAGGGCTGGATGTTGTCGCCCTTCTTCACGGCGACGAAGACGTTTTCGCACCCCTCCTCTCCTCGAAGCGAAAGCCAGTCCTTCAGACGCTCCCACGCGTCGTTCGAGGGCGCAACCTTTCTCTGTTTGTTGCCCTTCCCCAGAATCGTGATGATCCTCGTCTCATGATTGATCCTTAAAGTCGTCTAAAGCCCCCACGAATTACTTCACGCCCAACATCTTGAGAAAGAGCTGGTCGCGTCTCGTCGTTTCCGTTGTCCATTTGGATGCACTGGCATTCCCCGTTGCGGCGACGTAGTCGACACAACGGAACCAGTCCAAAATTTGAATGAGCGAGTGCTGATTGAGCCAAGCGAGCAGCTTTGCTTCGAGACTCAACTCCTCCTTCGTCTTTCCCTCGGTTTCTTTTTGGTTCATCTCGGAAGTCCGTGGAACGCGGCCTTGACTTTTAAGAAAAAGTCTGGTCGGCTCCCTCCAAGAAAAAAAGTAGCGCTCACTCCCAATTTCAGGCAGATTCAAGTTACTAGAGAAGAACCGCGAAAAAAGGATGAGCGCTATGACCAATATTGTAGGGCAACTTTTCAAATCTCTCGATCCATGGCCCGGCTTCCAGATCACTTCTTTCAAGATTCAAGTCTCGCCCGTAGATGGCAGGAAGACTCTAATTCTTGATTTGCGACCTGTCGAAGGATCAATGCCGATATGTTCGCGCTGCCGCCATGAGGCACCGCTCGTTCACAGCTATGTTTCCAGAAGAATCAAGGAGTGCTCCCTTTTAGGGTATTTTGTTGAGCTCAACGTGACATTTCGACGAGTGGACTGCCTTCATTGCAAAGGACATCCAATGGAAGCCGTAGAATGGCTTGAGCCGTTCAAGCGGCATACCGAGCGCTTACGCGAGCACGTTGAGCACAGAACGCTTGAAGAAACGGTGGCTTACGCTGCTCAAGAAACGAATCTTTCCTGGGATACAGTGAAAGAGATCGACAAGGCCCGGTTGCGGCGATTGTACGAACATTTCCATTGGGATAACTCTCGCCGCTTGGCTGTGGATGAATTCGCCATTCATCGCGAGCATCGTTACGCCACAGTTGTGTACTCCATTGATACGAAGAAAGTCCTTTGGCTTGATCGTGGCCGCTCCAGAGCTACGCTTCGAAAGTTCTTTAACTTACTTACGCCAGAGCAAAAAGCTGGAATAAGAGCTGTTGCCATGGATCAAAACTCTGCCTTCGACCTTGAGGTGAAAGAGAACTGTCCCAACGGCGTGGTTGTCTACGACTTGTTTCATGTCCTGTCCAACTTCGGCAGGAAGGTGATCGACAGAGTCAGGGTGGACGCGGCCAATTCCCTCAGGCATGCGCCTTGGTTAAGAAAAGTCGTGAAGAGCTCCCGGTACCTCTTGTACAAGCGCCCTGAAAATCTCTCGGAGAAGGAGCATACAAAACTGGCGGAGCTTTCGAAACTTAATACGCCGTTGCTCAAATGCTATCTCATGGGAGACGAGCTTCGACATCTCTGGAGTTTGGGAACACGCGGACAAGCAATTGCTTTGGTTATGGACTGGATTCACCGAGCCACTCACAGCAGGATCAAGCCCTTGGTAGATTTCGGCAAGAACCTCAGGGGCTATGTGCAGGGCATCATTGCAGCCGCGGACTTTAAGATCAACACCTCTGTACTTGAAGGTGTCAACAATAAAATCAAGCAAATTAAGCGACGAGCTTATGGCTTCCGAGACGATCTGTACTTTTTCTTAAAAGTCAAGGCCGCGTTCCACGGACTTCCGAGATGAACCAAAAAAAAGCGGCTTCCACCGTTTAGCGGAGCCGCCTTATTAAAAATCCAGGCTAGTCCTTCCCCTGTTCGGGCGGACAGCGGACTTTCACCGCATAGACACACGTGCGCTGCTAGGCGCACCAAGAAAAAGTCCGTGTATTTCACGGACTTTTCTATCAAAACGTCATTTTCACTTGAGTATCGTGACCGTTTTGAACGACTTTTAGGATCCGAGGAGCGGCAGGAGCCGCGAAACAGCCCGTCGAAGGCAGTGACGGGCGGTAGGAAGGAAGTGTACGAATGAAAGAACGCCCGGCCCTCCGTGAGGAGGACCGGGCGTTTCGTCAGGTCGGAACCGTGAGCGGTCGATTAGAAGTCGACGCGCATCGTGGCCTCGATGGCGTGGTTCTGACGGCCGGCGTCACCGGCGGAGAGACCGTAGCTCATGCCGAGGTTGAGGTTCTTGTAGGTGGACATGTAGCCGACCTTGAGGTCGCCCACGAAGCTGCCCGAAACGTCGTAGTCGATCGTGTCGGTCGTGGAGGAGCCTTCAAGCGTGTAGGACGATTCCGTGTCGCCGAAGCGGCCGCGGAGCGTGACGTCAACATAGGGCTTGACCTCGAAGGTCTGGAACATGAAGGACGGAGTCTGGACCGTCACGCCCACGGGCACTTCGAAGATCGTGGCCTTGTCTTCGGACACGTCGAAGAGCTTCGTGGTGCCGGCGGCGATTTCATAGTCGTCCATGTCGACGATCGAGATGCGGGCGCCGGCGTGCGGCGTCAGCGTGAAGGCGCCCGTCTTGAACTCGCGTTCGGCGCGGATGCCGGCGGAGAGGGCCTTGGCCTTGAGTTCGGAGGCGAGCTCGAGGTTGCCGAGCTGCATCGTCACGTCGCCGTCGGTCGTCACATAGGAGAGCGTGCCGATGACGTTCGTCTCACCGTACATGCGGGAGCCCCAGAGGTGCAGGCCGACGTTCTTGACATCGGTCGAGACGGGGAGGACGTCGCCTTCGCCGTCGGCATCACCCGACTGGTAGGAGGCGGCGGCACCGATCGTCCAGCCGTTCTTCAAATGGGTGTCGAAGCCGCCCATGATGCCGTAGGTATCAAGGGAGTAGCCGTAGGCGGAGCCGCCCATGGAGAGGTCGTCCGTCTTGAGGCGGGCGCCCATCGGCTGGACCCACCAGCCGCCCATTTCCTTGGGCATCGTGGCGGCATGATGCTCGATCATGTCGGCCGTGTAGCCCTGAAAGTCAACCGTCATGGCCTTGACGCCGGAGATGGCGCCGAGACCCGTCACGGAGTTGATCATGCTGCTGATCTCCTGGAGCGAGGCGCCCGTGGAGAGGATCTGGTTGATCAGCTGGGTGTCGGGACCCGTGGAGCGTTCGCCGGCGAAGATCTTCGAGACGAGGTTCTTCGCGGAGACGTTGAGGCCGGAGCCTTCGACGGACGTGCCGCCGGCAACGATCATCCAGTCGCCTTCGGAGTTCTGCTTGATCTCGAAATGGTCGCCGACCTGGTTCTTCCAGGCGTCGGCGGCGGTGAGCTCGCCCTTCACGAGCTTGTCCTTGAGGGCGTCACCCTGCTTGAAGTTCTCGAAGAGCTTGTAGGCGCCCCAGGTGAGGTTGGCGCCGTCAAGCGTGACCTTGACATCCTGTCCGGCTGTGATCTGACCCTTGAGGCCGTCAGCCGTGAAGAGTGCGTTGCGGTTGAAGTTGGCCGCGTCGAACTTGAGCGTCGTGGCGCCGGCGAACGTGAGCTCGGCACCAAACTTCTCGGGTTCGGAGGGGGTGTCGGCGGTCTTCTTCGTGGCAGTGCCGAAGGTCACCTTGGCATCTTCACCGAACACGACGGGCGCGCCGACTTCAAGGACGAAGTTCTGGGTGGTGCCGGTGGTGGACGGCGTGTCGGCCTTCACCTTGTCGGCCATGGTCGTGGCGACGTTGAGACCGAGGTAGCCGGATTCAGCCGTCAGCGTGCCGTTGATCTTGTCGGTCTTGTGGATGATGACGTCGGAACCAGTGATGTGGAGCGTGCCGTCGCCGAGCGAGAGAGAACCGACTTCAACGCGGGAGTTGTCTTCGATCTTCAGCGTCTGGGTGCCCATGGCCTGGGTGATGGCGTCGACAGTGACGGAGCCGCGGTCAACGGGTTCTTCCTTGCTGTCGGCGGTGGTGACGGGCTCGTCAAACTTCGACATGTCAGCCGGGACGTTCGAGGATTCGACCGTCTTGAACGTGATCGAGCCGATGGCGATGTCGCTGCCCGTGATCGTCTGTGTGGCGTCGGTGTGCTTGATCTGATCGATCGCGAGCTTGGCGGTTTCAGTCTCGATGGAATGGTCGTAGGAGGTCGTGAACTTCTCCTTCTGTTCTTTGGTCAGCGTGCCGAGGAACTTCTCGAGGTTCTTGGCGTAGTCGTCCTTCGTCCACTTGGAAGTGTCGAGCTTGATCTGCTTGTCAGGTTCAACGCCTTTGTTGAGCTCGTCAAGGGCGGTCTTGATGAAGCCCTCGAGCTTTTCAACCTTGAAGGACGGCGTCACCTTGAGGGACGTCGAATTGAGCGTGAGGCTGCCGAGCGACAGGGAGGCCGAGTAGCCATGTTTTGTGAGGTCGTCAGCGTTCTCAGCCTTGTTGCCGGAAATCGTGAGCTCGGCGTTGTTGTAGACCGTGACGGAGCCGAACTTGGTGACATCCCAAGAACCCTGATTTTCCGTGTCGGCATTGCCTTCGGTGCCGGTCTTGGAAGTGGCGGTTTCTACTTTCCAGTCGGCCTTGTAGCCGGAGAGCGTGACGGTGCCCTTATTGTAGTCGCCATCGGCAACGATCTTGCCGTTGTTGGTGCCCTTGTTGTCGTCAATCTGCTTGAAGGCCTGAGCCTTGCCGAAGAAGAGGGAGGCGCCGGAGGCGAGGTACTTGTTTTTGTCCTTGGAGAGGTCGAAAGAGCCGTCGTTAGCGAAGGAGCTCACGATGAGGCCCTTGTTGACGGTGAACTTGCCGCCTCCGGTCACGGAAACGAGGTCGCTGATCTTGGCGGTGTTGCCGGCGTCATAGCCGTACTCGAGGTAGTCGGCGGAGAGGGTACCCTTGTTGCCGACGGTGATGGCCTTTTCCTTCTGGGCGTTGATGGTGCCCCAGGTGGACTTGCCGTTGATCTCGGCCGCGCCGGTACCAGCATCCTTGGTGATGGTGAGCTTGGAGCCGCTGTCAAGAGCGCCTTCGGCGTTGACGAACTTGCCGCCGGTCTTGAGCGTGACATTGCCGTAACTCACGCGAGCGCGCGTTTCGGGCGTCTTGTCGTCTTCGCCTTCCTTCTTGTCGGCTTCGGTCTTGAGCTTGTAGCCCTTGTCATGGTTCGTGAGGGTGGCGTTCTTGAGCGTGATGTCGCCCATGACGACGGAGGCGGGGGCGGCCTCAAGGTCGTCGGTCTTGTTGAGGCCGTTGATCGTCACGTTCGCCTTGTTCTTGGCGTCAGTGCCCGTGACTTCGATCGTGCCCTTGGCGTTGTCGAAGCCGCCGTTGATCGTCAGATTGTCTTTGATTTTGAGCGTGCCCGTGTTGACGAGGGAGCCGGTGACCGTGATCGCCTTGTTGGCTTCGAGCGTGCCGTTGTTGACGAACGTGCCGCCTTCAGCGACGTCAAGGCCGACGTTGAGCGTCAGGCTGGAAAGTTTGTTGGTGAGCTTGCCGGCAGTCTTGTTGGCCTCGTCCTTGCTGATCGTGATCTTGTCACTGTTCTGGCCCTTGATCGTGACCTTGCCGGAGGCGTTCGTGAAGTTCTTGTTGAAGGTCTTGGCCCAGTCTTCGTCCCAGGTCTTTTCGTCCTTGATGGTGTTGGGGACGGTGTTGGCTCCGGTACCGACGGTCAGCGTGACGTCCTTGTTGACAGGCTCGGCCATGGCGCCTGCGGAGAAGACGGCGAGCGTGGTCAGGACGGCCGCGACGAGCGGCTTCCTGGAGAAGGTGGCGTTGCTCATTGATTTATCCTTTGTTTGACGATCCTGGTGTCGTACATGAGTGGCAAATACCCGCAAGGATACCAAAGACAGGCGTTGGGAAGAGCGCCTCTCTGGGGGCACCTTGACCTGCATCAGTTGCAGGAACGACCAAAACCCTTGGAAGGGGGGTGATCCTGCTCAAGTTTCGGGATGTCCCTCCCGTGGAAAACCCTTATGCGGATCTCCCGGGAAGGGCAGGGGCGTCGAGAAGGCAGGTGCCATCGCCGTTCAGGCGCATTCGCGCAAATGTCTGTATCCTTTCGTCATCATGGAGAACGGACGGCAGAAACCCCTTATATATAGTGGTTGTCCGGCGAAATCAGATTTAGGAGACCGAAGATGGGACTCGACTTGTACGCGGGCACCTTCACCCGCTATTACACCCGCAACTGGAAGACGGTCGTGGAAGCTTGGGCCGAAGCCAACGGCGTCGACTTCAAGCGCACGGAGGCCGAGGACGAGGAGAAGCTCTCCCCGGAGGAGGTGCAGGAGATCGTCTGTGCATGGCGCGACGAGATGCTTCAGGCGGTGACGCCTGAAAACCAGCTTCCCGAGACCTGGGAGGAGAGCAACGACAAGGCCTACTACACGGACAAGCCCGACTGGGATGCCTTCGGCGCGATGTTGCTCGTAACCGCCGCTCACACGTACGAGGAGACGATTCCCGAAACGCTCGAAAAGGGCTGGGACTTCACCGAACATCCGCTCATCAAGCGCCTTGCCGAGGACCACGAGCACGTCTACTCGCTTTTCCGCAGCGTGATGGTCTGGGTTCCGATCACGAAGTCCACGATGGTCTTCCGCGGTCCGATGCCCACGGGCAATGAGGTGATGATTGGCACGCTCGGCGCGCTTGAGCAGGAACTCGAGCACATCAACGAGATCTGCTGGCTCGCCAAGGAGGAGACGATCCTCTCGTGGACCGAAACCGAGGGCTATCCCGCCAAGACGCTCAAGGACGTCGAGACGGGGGCAGAGGACGGCAAGAAGGAGACCTACAGCACCGAGTCCCTCGCCAAGTTCGCCTTCTCGATCTTCTGGCGCGCCATGAAGTTCGCCAAGGAAAACCGTACGCCGGTCCTCTTCGACTACTAAGCCGACCGTCGACCAAAACCAAAAGCCGATTCCGAATGCTCATTCAGGATCGGCTTTTTTTATTCATTCGGGATCGCCCGGATGGAGGCGACGGTGCTTTTGGGTGTGGAGTTTTTCAAACAACCTGACGTTCTTCGGGCTTGAGGGGGACGACCTCGTGCTCGGAGAGCTTAAGCCTCTTCCACTGCTTCTCTTCTTCTGCCTTGAGCGCTCGCCCTTCTCGAACGAACTCCTCAATCGACACGAGTCGCCAGATCTTCTCGACGAGATCCAAGGCTTCGCGAACGATGTCGAGATTGCGCCTGCCGTCTTCCGCAAATTCGGGTTCCTTGGCGATGAGGACCAGGGCGTCATAGAGCTTCGTCACAATCGGCTCGTTCTCGTCGACCTATTTGGAAAGCGATTCGCCAAAGCGCAGGACGGAGTAGAGCGTAACGCGATCTTCGTAGTTGTCGGTTCCCATGTACATGCGCAGGAGTGCCGCATCATGACGAGCCTTGAGCTTCAGAATCTGCGATTCCGGAACCGTTAGCCTATGGAGCAGGGCAACCGGAACGCGGCAATTCGTTGGACGGTACTTCTTGTTTTTTCGATCTTTTTTGTTTATCACCATGGTTGCAGGATGGTTGGAAGGGGATGCGCATATTGTCGCACGAAGCGTTCATTGGCGCGCGGTTCGATTCGGCGATCGGAGATGGGAGGGGAGGAGGGCAGAGAGCAAGGGAACCAGAACGCGTCGCCTCCACGACTGCCGTAGTAGCCGAGGAGGTAGCCTTGCAACAGGACTTGCCTTAGAACGCGCTCATCGGGCAGACCAGCAGCAGAATTGCCAAGCAAAACTTGACAAGCGCGCTGAGAACTCGCACAAAAACAGCCCCAAGCAGCCCCTGAATTGATTCACGGGGTGGAATGGGGCACTCATCCATACCCAAAGCGGCCCTGCGCAGGGGACGCTCATTTTGCAACCCTGTGCTAAGGTTCTTTCATGAGCACGAAATCCTTCATCATCACCCTTCCGATCATCACCGGAAGCCAAGAACGCCGATGGCTGCGGCAGAGTTTCAGCTTCGCCTGCAACCTGCAGAACGCTGTCGTGACCCGCGCGTAGCCATCGAATGCATTGGCTACGCGCTCGGGTGGCTTCAGTAAGCTTGGTTAATTTTTATAGATGCGTTCGCCCTGCTCAGGCGTAAGTCTTAGCCGCGAGGGAATTGAAAACGAAGGGCCGCCCCTGCTCAACTGCAGTCGGGCGGCCCTTCGACTTCTAGAACTCAGGTTCCATCAGAGGTGTCGGTCAAAATACAAACCGCGCACCGATGTTCGCTCTCCAGTCGACATCGATGTCGCCGCCTGCCGAGCGTTCGACGTCGGCATAGACGTAAGCGTTGTTGCCGACTTTGTAGTTGCCGCCGATCGCATATTCGAACCACGTGTCCTGACCGTCAAGTTTGACCGTGCGGAATCCGTGATTGACCGAGAGCTTGCTGTCGCCCAGGAATTCGTGCACGAGACCGCCGCGAACGTAGATGTCGCCCCGATCGTCGGGCAGCTTCCAGCCGAGGGCGGCGCCTGCACGGGTCATGAAGGAGTTGGTCGAGTCGATCTCAAAGAGCGCAGACGTGCCCGTGAACGTTTCGTCTTCGATGTAGGTGTACGTGGCTTCGATGCTAGGTTCGACGTAGAGGCTCTTTGCAAGATCAAAGCGCCAGCCGAATTCGCCCGAGAGCGAAAGGGCGAGCTGATCAAGATCGGCGCTGTAGGCGGCAGTCGTGAGGTCGGTGCCGACTTTGGCCACGCGGGCGATGACGTCGGCGAACTGGCCTTCGTCGCCGAGCCAGACGCCGTAGCCCGCAAGGCTGTAGGTGTCGGTGTCGGCCGTCGAGGCCGAGCCGTCCACGTCGCCCTGCGTGTAGCTCAGGGCAAAGCCGTAGCGGATGCCGTTGTCGCTCGGCATCGTGTCGGCGCCAACCTGAATCTTGTTGAACTTGTGGTCAAGTCCCTGGCCGCTCAGCTTGCCGCCGTCATAGCGTGCCCAAACGCCGTTTTTGCCCTCAACGGCGCGAAGGTCGCCCATGCGCTTTCGCAGGTCGTTCATTTCAACACGGGTGACGAAGCGCGGCATCATGCCGAGCAAGTTCGTCACGTCGATGCTCTTCTGGTTGACGTCCTCCACAACCGTGCTTTCGTCGAGCTTGCCGTCGACGATTTTGCCGGTGACCTTGCCCACGGCTTCGCCTTCGGCGAGTTCAACGGTCGCTTCGCCGAGTTGTTCGACGGTGGATCCGTTGCCGATCTTGATGTGGTTTTCAAGGAAGGCATTGACGTCGCCGCCCACCGCGTCGTTCGTCACGCCGTCGGCCGTAGCGCGACGGGTAACGTCGTCGCCGAGCGTGAGGGTGTTGATGGTCATGATGCCGTTTTCTTCAACGCCGAGCGTCACGCTGCCCTTGGAGAGGTTGACGTTCTCGACCGTCGAGTTCACGAGGGTGAGGTCGGTGACGGCGTCGTGTTCCTCGCTGTCCAAAGCAAGACCGTCTTCACGCTTGAAGATCCAGCCATCAGAGGTGTACTCCGCATACCCGCGACCATTCTCGATGGCCGTAACGGTGGAATTCGTTATGACGAGCGTTGACTTGCCCACGTCGGCGGAAACCTCACCGCTTGAGGTGTCGCCATACTTGACGACGCCGCCGGTATAGACGGTCGAGTTCACGGTTGAGTCATGAATCTCAAGGTTGGCCTGATCAACGCTCGAAACGGCATTGATGCCACAGGCAACGCCGCCCGCGACGACAGGGTTGTGGAGTGTGGAATCGATGATGACGGTATTGGCAGTGCCGACATGGGTCTTCAGGACGCCGGATCCGATTTGGGCGTAATACTGATTGGCAAGGCTCCCGCCGATGACTAGGGAGTTGACGGTGGCGTCCCGAATCACGGTGTCGGTTGACTTCAGGTGGACGTCGGTCGAGTTATCTTTGTATTCGGTATTACTTGGGTTGTTCTTGAAGTGGTCGCCGCCGATGATCAGACTTTCCAAGGTGTCATTGGTCCAATCGCCCGCGTTGCCGAACGAGCCGCCGTTGATCGTCAGTTTGGCGGTGCGTGTGGTGTCGGCATTGCTGACGACGCGTTGGGCGTCACTGCCCGCCGTGCCGCCTACGACATGCCTGGCCGTCACGGTGTTGTCCTTGGAACTGTTGATCGTAACGCTCGTGGATTCAAAGCCGATCGTCTGATCGCCGGTCGTTTTTGACAAATAGCTGCCACCGACGATCATATCCCAATTCCCGGTGTTCACGGTCACGGAACCGGTCTTGAAGTTGGCAGACGTGGTGCTCCCGCCGAGAACGCGATCGACTCCGGTTGCTTGAGCCTCGTTGACGGTCAGAGATTGCCCCTCACCATAAAGATACCGTTCCGATACGGCGGAGTGCGCGGTCGAGGTCAGGGCAAGAAGAATGGCCGAAGCCAAAAGTGTTTTGTTCATGGCGGATACCTGTTCGAGTCATCGTGGAATTTGATGTTCAAGATCGACGCCCGCAAGGGAGAGGATCAAGAGCTCTGTGACGGCCGTCAGGTGAGGCACGGACAACCGCCGCTTTCGGCATCCTAGCAAAATATCGATGGGGGGAGGTAGGGTTAATGCTTAGATATCATGCAATAGGTTGATTTTAAGGGGTTTTTGAATGAGGTGTGTGGCGATAAAACAACAGCCGTTCATCGCATCCTAAAAGTCGTTCAAAACGGTCACGATACTCAAGTGAAAATGACGTTTTGATAGAAAAGTCCGTGAAATACACGGACTTTTTCTTGGTGCGCCTAGCAGCGCACGTGTGTCTATGCGGTGAAAGTCCGCTGTCCGCCCGAACAGGGGAAGGACTAGCCTGGATTTTTAATAAGGCGGCTCCGCTAAACGGTGGAAGCCGCTTTTTTTTGGTTCATCTCGGAAGTCCGTGGAACGCGGCCTTGACTTTTAAGAAAAAGT
>OOAI01000668.1_pt1 | contig 17010 bp, 8 predicted proteins | sample 1671191 | NCBI WGS metagenome assembly OOAI01 (sample SAMN06348131, study PRJEB24527) | human gut metagenome | biome: human gut; feature: ankylosing spondylitis patient; material: feces | host: Homo sapiens | place: China | collected 2015-10 | reverse complement strand
TAAGATAATCCACTTGGGGATTTCACAAAAGATTGTTTATGGGGTATCCTCTCTCATATAATATTGATTTCTTATATTATATATATAGCGATTCACCTTAGAATAGGTATATGTAATATATTATTGTTTTAAAATACTATTGGACTGACTTGAAAAGGACGAAAGGATATATTTAAAAACCTTATTATATGTTATAAGGTGTTTCTTTGTGTTGAAATATAGATAACTCTTTTTGGCTTATTGAAAAGTAGATTTTAGAGGAATTGGGACGAGAAAAAAATATTTATTGCTTCACTACTTTTCACCATTATTAATTCATAAGTGTTTTTTTACTAAAAATACCCTGTTGTTTTGATTCACTATTAAGATGTAATGACTTGTATTATAGCCAATTATATTTTATCTTGATTCTGTATTTACTATTTAAAAAGCTAAGTCCCGATAGGACTGTACTCATTTTCAGGTATTTATATTTATGGAGTTTAGAAGAGATAATTTTCCTTTTTTATTAACTAAAAATCAATTTATGAAAAAAGTCCTTTTTATTTTGTTGGGCTGTTTGCTATCGTTTAATGTGATGGCACAGGTAAAGGCGATTTCGGGACTGGTAACAGATGTTACTGGGGAGCCCGTTATTGGGGCAAGTGTTGTAGAAGTGGGAACCACTAATGGAGTAATTACTGATTTAAACGGTAAGTTCTCGTTAAAGGTGGCACCTAATTCACAATTCTTGGTGAGCTATATTGGCTACAAGCAACAAACAATTAAAGTTGGCTCTGAAAGCACTTATAATATTGTGCTGAAAGAGGATGCGGAGGTTTTGGATGAAGTTGTTGTAGTCGGTTATGGTTCGCAAAAGAAGGTGAACGTTACAGGGGCTGTAGGTATGGTTAGTGCCGAGGCGTTGGAAGCGCGTCCGGTGGCAAATGCTTCACAAGCATTGCAGGGTGTTGTTCCCGGCTTGAACCTTACTGTTGGTAATAACGGTGGTGCCCTTGATGGAACGTTAAACATGAATATTCGTGGAGCCGGAACGATTGGTGATGGATCGGGTTCTTCTCCATTGGTTTTGATTGATGGCATTGAGGGTGATCTGAATACTGTCAATCCCAATGATATCGAATCTGTTTCGGTATTGAAGGATGCTGCATCGGCTTCTATTTATGGTGCAAGAGCTTCATTCGGTGTAATTCTTGTAACAACGAAGAGTGGTAAGAGCGGTAAGACCAATGTGTCATATAGCGGTAGTGCTCGTTTCTCAGACGCTATTGGTGTACCGGATATTATGGATTCTTACACTTTTGCTCAGTACTTCAATCGTGCTTCTGCCAATAAGGGTGGTGGTGACATTTTTGCCCCTGCTGTAATGGAGCGTATCAAAGCTTATCAAGAGGGAACGCTGAAAGCTACTACTGTTGATAATGGAGCAGGCATTTGGCAAAAATGGGCTAACGCGAATGGAGATACGGATTGGTTTGAAGAATTCTATGATCATTGGGCACCATCTCAGGAGCATAATCTTAGTATTAATGGTGGTACGGATAAGACTCAATACCTGATCAGCGGAAGTTTCCTGGATCAGAAAGGTTTGATGCGTCATGGAAAAGACAAATTTCAACGCTACACGCTGAACGGTAAGATTACAACGGCTGTCACTGATTGGTTTAAGGTGACATATTCTACTAAATGGACCCGTGAGGATTTTGAGCGTCCTTCTTATCTGACCGGAAACTTTTTCCATAACTTAGCTCGTAAATGGCCTGTACATCCGGCTTATGATCCGAATGGATTCCCTATGGATGAGGGCGAAGTGGAGCAGATGGAAAATGGTGGAAAGCAAAACAGTCAGAAAGATTTTTATACGAATCAGTTGCAACTGGTTTTCGAACCTATTAAAAACTGGAAAATCAATCTTGACGGTAGTGTACGTACCACTACTCAATATCAGCATTGGGAAGTATTGCCTGTTTATGCTTATAATGTAGCCGGAGATCCTTATTATACAGTGTGGGATATGGGATATGGTTCTTATGCGGCAGGTTCTTCTCGAGTGAATGAATATAGTTGGAAGGAAAATTATTATACTACAAATATTTATTCGGATTATTTCAAGCAGTTCGATAACGGACATTATTTTAAAGTGATGGCCGGTTTTAATGCAGAGTTATATAAAACCAGAAACATTACGGCTGAAAAAAATACTTTGATTACCCCGGGGGTACCTACTATTAATACGGCAACTGATGATCCGCAGGCTTATGGTGGTTATGCTGACAACTCAGTAGCCGGTTTCTTTGCGCGTGTTAACTGGAGTTATAAAGACCGTTATATGTTTGAGGCTAATGGTCGATATGATGGTTCTTCCCGCTTCGTAGGAAAAGAACGTTGGGGATTCTTCCCATCATTCTCTGCCGGTTGGAATATTGCTCGCGAACCATTTATGGAAAGTTTTGCTGAAAAGATCAATATGGGAAGTTTAAAGTTGAGAGCTTCTTGGGGGCAGCTGGGTAATACGAATACCAATGATGCGTGGTATCCATTTTATCAAACGATGCCTGTAGGGTCTAATTACGGCTGGCTAGTAAATGGCGAACGTCCTAACTATGCTACAAATCCGGGTATTGTCAGCTCTAAGAAAACTTGGGAGACAGTAGAGACTTGGGATGTCGGTTTGGATTGGTCTTTCTTCAATAACCGTTTATCCGGTTCATTCGACTATTTCGTACGTTATACTTATGATATGATCGGCCCGGCTCCCGAACTTTCAAGTTTGTTGGGAACTTCAGTTCCGAAGATTAATAACTCGGACATGAAATCGTATGGTTTTGAGTTGGAGGTAAATTGGAGAGATCGGATCGGTGAAGTTTCTTATGGAGCAAAATTTGTACTTTCTGATGACCAACAGAAGATTCTGCGCTATCCGAATGACTCGTATGATGTAGGTTCATATTATAAAGGTGAACATTTGAACGATATTTGGGGATTGACAACAATCGGTATTGCTAAATCACAGGAAGAGATGGATGCTCATTTGGCAAAAGTCGATCAATCTTCTGTTGGAACCAATTGGGGTGTCGGTGATATTATGTATGCCGATTTGGATGGTGACGGAAAAATCAGTAACGGAACCAATAAATTAGGAGATACGGGCGATTATCGTATTATCGGTAATTCGACTCCTCGTTTTAAATATGGTATTACACTGGATGCTGCCTGGAAAGGATTCGATTTCAGCATTTTTATGCAGGGGATCGGAAAACGTGACCTATGGCTGGACGGATGTTATTTCTGGGGAGCCAACGGACAAGGAAATGAGTGGCAGTCTACTGGCTTTGCCGAACATTGGGATTTCTTCCGTCCGGAGGGTGACCCGTTAGGTGCTAATTTGAATTCATATTATCCGCGCGTCAACTTTAGTGGGGATCGTAATACCAAGGTTCAGACACGTTATTTACAGAATGGGGCATATCTGCGTTTGAAGAATGTTCAGTTGGGTTATACATTGCCTCGGGTATGGACAGAGAAAGCCGGAATATCTTCTGTACGTGTATATGTTTCAGGTGATAACCTGGCAACTATAACCAGTCTTTCTAAGATTTTCGATCCGGAAGCTACCGGAAGTTTGGCCGGAACAGGATCCGGTAAGTTGTATCCTTTGCAAAGAGTGATATCTGTTGGTGTTAACGTTAATTTTTAAATTGAAGTATTATGAAGCTTAAAATAAAAAATCTGTTTGTACAAGCATGTTTTGTTGCGGGAGGGGTAATGGCGCTCACGTCCTGTAATGACTTTCTTGATAGAGAACCTCTTTCTTCTGTCACACCGGAAGTCTACTTTCAAACGGTGGATCACTTTGCCGCTTATTCCATAGCGAGGTATCAAAACTATTTTCCTTCGCATGGTGGTTATGGAGCAGGTATAGCGAATAACGATGGTGGAACGGATAATATGGTGGCCGGAGGGCGTAGTAGTCGCTATGTAAAAGGGCTTTGGAAAGTTCCTTCCAGTGATGGTAACTGGAGTTTCAGCAATATCCGTTATTGCAACTACTTCTTTGAGAATGCTGTGCCTAAATATGAAGCGGGTGAGGTTGCCGGAGCAGATGCCGATATTCGTCATTATATTGGCGAAATGCATCTGATGCGTGCTCTTGTGTACTATAATTTATTGCGTACTTACGGTGACTTTCCGATCGTAACAGAGGTTTTGCCCGATGACAAAACGGTGCTGATGGAAAAAGGTGTCCGCCAACCTCGTAATCTGGTTGCCCGCTTTATCCTGAAAGATTTGGATGATGCTGCCAATATGATGTACAGTAAGGGATTTAAAAATAATACCCGTTTGAATCGTGAGACAGCTTTGCTGATTAAATCCCGGGTGGCACTGTATGAAGCCTCTTTTGAAAGATACCACAAGGGTACAGGGCGTGTACCGGGAGATGATAACTGGCCGGGAAAGAAAGTACATTCTAATTTCTCATTGGATGTAGAAGCTGAGGTTGACTTCTTCTTGACAGAAGCCATGAAAGCAGCGGAAGAAGTTGCAGATAAAATAACTTTGACTCCTAATACAAAGGTTGAAGATCCTGCTAGTCCTTCTATTACATCCGGATGGAATCCTTATTTTGAAATGTATGCCAATGTTGATTTAAGCGGCTATGACGAAGTGTTGTTCTGGCGTCAGTATGCAAAAACCGGTAGTTTCTCTATCATGCATGGTACTCCGGCATGGATTGCGTCCGGTTCTAATCATGGCTTGTTGAAAAGCTATGTTGAAAGCTTCTTGATGCAGGATGGTCTGCCTTGGTATGCGGCCAGTAGCGCAGCACCTTATAAGGGGGATGCTACATTGGATAATGTGAAGGCCAATCGCGATAACCGTCTTCAGTTGTTTATGTTTGGTGAAAGCAATTTTGTACCAGTATATTCGACCGAGGAACCGGGCACTGTGAAAATGTTTGCTCCGCATCCTGTATCTAACCGTGAAGAGATGAGAGACCAGACAGGATATCGTATTCGTAAATATGCCAGCTTTGATATGGCACAGAATGTATGGGGAAAAGCTGAGTCGACTACCGGATGTATTATTTATCGTGGCGTAGAGGCTTATCTGAATTATCTGGAAGCTTATTATATGAAGAATGGTAACGTTACAGGTAAAGCAGCTCAATATTGGAGAGCCGTTCGTGAACGTGCAGGCGTAGATCCTGATTTTACAAAAACAATCAATGCGACCGATTTGAGTCAGGAAACAGATTGGGGTAAATATTCGGGCGGACAAGTTGTAGACGCCACCTTGTTAAATATTCGCCGTGAACGTCGTTGCGAATTTATTGGTGAAGGGATGCGTTGGGATGATTTGGTGCGTTGGCGTTCAATGGATCATCTGCTGACAAAAAATTATATCCCTGAAGGATGTAATTTCTGGGATGAAATGTACAAATCGGCTAATAAAGATGAGAATGGTGCTGAGGTTACATTTAAAGATTCTGGTGAAGAAGGTTCTAATATCTCTTCACGCTCCTTTAAATACCTGCGTCCGTATGCCATTTTGAAAACCAATAATGATGTATACGATGGGTATACCTGGCAGAAGGCACATTATCTCAATCCTGTGCCGGTTCGTGAGATGGAATTGCTGTCTCCGGATGAAAAAGCAGAGACATCTGTATTGTATCAGAATCCTTATTGGTCAACTAAGATTGGAGAAGTGGCTGAAGAATAATTGAGTTTTCAATAGATCACCGAAATAAGATAAAGGAGAGGGATGTTGCTCGAGATAACATCCCTCTCTTTGTTTTTAAATACAATCCAAATCCTGATTGATGGGATAGTCTTCAATGACCGCTTTGAATATGTTTATTTCCGATGGTTTAGTGCTTTGCATCGAATAGTGTCTTGTTTATTAAATCGACCGTATATAATAAAATATTTAATTAACATAACTGTTATATAATAAAAAATACTATCTTTGCTCCCGATAACATAAATATTAATTAGTCGATACCATGAAAAAAGCCGTAATTCTATTTTCGCTTTTCTGTTTTCTGTGTGCTATACCGGTAGTTCAAGCAGCAGATACCATTTTTGTTCGTGAAACACGTATTCCTATTTTGATAGAAAGGCAGGATAATGTCTTATTCTATCTCCGTTTGGATGCTAAAGAGAGCCAGACCCTGAACGATGTAGTGTTAAACTTGGGTGAAGGAGTGAATCTTTCTGAAATTCAGTCCATAAAGCTTTATTATGGAGGTACTGAAGCATTGCAGGATAGTGGTAAAAAACGTTTTGCTCCTGTTGGATATATTTCCAGTAACACTCCGGGGAAAACACTTGCCGCCAATCCGTCTTATTCAATCAAAAGATCGGAGGTAACTAATCCCGGTAATCAGGTTGTTCTGAAAGGAGATCAGAAACTGTTTCCCGGAATCAATTATTTCTGGATTAGTTTGCAAATGAAGCCGGGCACTTCGCTTACCAGCAAGGTGACTGCGGATATCGCTTCAATTACTTTGGATGGCAAAAAAGCCCTGTTGGATGTAGTTTCAGAAAATGGGATAGAACACCGTATGGGAGTAGGAGTGCGCCATGCCGGAGACGATAATTCTGCCGCATTCCGTATTCCGGGATTGGTGACTACTAATAAAGGTACGTTACTGGGAGTTTATGATGTACGTTATAACAGTAGTGTTGACTTGCAGGAGCATGTTGATGTTGGGTTAAGCCGCAGTACAGATGGTGGAAAAACTTGGGAAAAAATGCGTTTGCCTTTGGCTTTTGGAGAATTCGGTGGTCTGCCTGCCGGTCAGAATGGGGTAGGAGACCCTTCTATCCTTGTTGATACAAAAACAAATAATGTTTGGGTGGTTGCTGCCTGGACACATGGTATGGGTAATCAGCGGGCATGGTGGAGTTCACATCCGGGTATGGATATGAACCATACAGCACAACTTGTTTTAGCTAAAAGTACAGATGATGGTAAAACATGGTCTGCACCTATTAATATTACAGAGCAGGTGAAAGATCCTTCTTGGTATTTCTTGTTGCAGGGACCGGGTAGGGGTATCACTATGAGTGACGGTACTTTGGTATTCCCAACTCAGTTTATCGATTCGACACGTGTGCCCAATGCCGGTATTATGTACAGTAAAGATGGTGGCAAGAACTGGAAGATGCACAATTATGCACGTACGAACACCACAGAAGCCCAGGTAGCTGAGGTCGAACCTGGAGTGTTGATGTTGAATATGCGTGATAATCGCGGAGGAAGCCGCGCTGTGGCTATTACAAAAGATTTGGGTAAAACATGGACGGAACATGAATCTTCTCGTAAGGCATTGCCGGAATCTGTTTGTATGGCTAGTTTGATCAGTGTGAAAGCAAAAGATAATGTGTTGGGCAAGGATTTATTGATTTTCTCTAATCCTAATACGACAAAAGGACGCTATAATACTACTATTAAAATAAGTTTGGATGGCGGTGTGACTTGGTCACCCGAACATCAGCTGTTGTTGGATGAAGGCAATAACTGGGGTTATTCTTGCCTCTCTATGATTGATAAAGAGACGATTGGTATTCTTTATGAAAGTAGTGTGGCGCACATGACATTCCAGGCTGTGAAGTTGAAAGACATTATTAAATGAGAGATTTCCCCCATAAACTAAATAAATACCGATGAGAAACAAACAAATTTTCTTAATCAGTTTCATTATTTACTTATGCACAATTTCTTCGGTTCGGGCAGGTGAATATCACCTGCTCCCGGAACCGCAAAAGTTTACCCCTTTAGGTTCCAGTTTTGTGCTGGGCAGAACAAAGCTTTCTACTCCGGTGCTTCGGCAAGAGTGGGAAGCTTTTGTTGTTGATAGGGGTGGAGTGATTGATGACAAAGCTCGTGCAAGTATTGAAGTGAAACTGGTACCTTCGTTAGAAGAGGTACCTTTGAACGCAGACGAAGCTTATCGCCTGGTGGTAAATAATGGCAAAGTTACGGTTGAGGCTGTGACGGAACATGGTGTGTATTGGGCTATGCAGACTTTGGCCCAGCTACAGGATGTACAAAAGAAAAAGGCAACATTCAACGGTTGTTCAATTGTTGACTGGCCTGCTTTCCGAATACGTGGCTTTATGCAGGATGTAGGGCGTACGTATATGTCGATTGAAGAATTGAAACGTGAAATAGCTGTTCTTTCACGATTTAAAATTAATGTTTTTCATTGGCATCTGACTGAAAATCAATCATGGAGGTTGCAAAGTAAAATTTTTCCGATGTTGAATGACAGTGTGAACACGACTCGTATGCCGGGTAAATACTATACATTGGAAGAAGCGAAAGATTTAGTCGCTTTTTAATTCCGGAATTTGATATGCCGGGGCATAGTGAGGCTTTTGTCCGTACATTCCGTCATGATATGCAGAGCCCGGAAGGAATGAAAATTCTTAAATTGCTGGTAGATGAAGTTTGCGAGACTTTTGATGTACCTTATCTTCATATTGGTACGGATGAAGTTCGGTTTACCAATCCAAAGTTTGTTCCGGAAATGGTCGAATATGTCCGTGCCAAAGGAAAGAAAGTCATTTCGTGGAATCCGGGATGGCATTATAAACCTGGCGAGATTGATATGACGCATTTGTGGAGTTATCGTGGAAAAGCCCAAAAAGGTATTCCCGCAATTGATTCTAAGTTCCATTATCTCAATCATTTTGATACTTTTGGCGATATCATTGCATTGTATAACAGCCGTATTTATAATGTTGAGCAAGGAAGTGACGATATTGCAGGGACAATTCTTGCCATCTGGAATGACCGTTACGTAGCTAACGAACGCAATATTATACTTGAGAATAATTTCTATCCTAATATGCTGGCTATTGCTGAACGTGCATGGAAAGGCGGAGGTACAGAATATTTTGATAAGAATGGTACTATTTTACCTTCTGAAGACTCTCCGGAGTTTAAAGAATTTGCTGATTTTGAGAATCGTATGCTTTGGCATAAAGAGCATACATTTAAGGGATATCCGTTCGCCTATGTAAAACAGACTAATGTAAAATGGAATATTACTGATGCATTTCCTAATGGTGGAGATTTGAATAAAGTCTTTCCTCCGGAACAGGAATTGAAGGATTCTTATTTATATGAAGGAAAAGAGTATGGGGTACACCCTGCCATTGGTGCGGGTATCTATCTTCGTCATGTATGGGGGAAAATGGTACCTACTTTCTATAAAGATCCGCAAGAGAATCATACGGCTTATGCCTATACATGGGTTTACTCTCCGAAAGATCAGGAAGTAGGGCTGTGGGCTGAATTCCAGAATTATGGTCGTTCGGAAATGGACCTGGCTCCGTTACAAGGTAAATGGGACTATAAAGGCAGCCGTATCTGGATCAATAATGAAGAAATACAGCCACCTATATGGACAGCTACTCATCGTACAAAGAGTAATGAAATAGCGTTGGGAAATGAAAATTGTGTAGCACGTCCACCTATCGCCGTACATCTGAATAAAGGCTGGAATAAAGTTTTCCTGAAATTGCCGGTTGGCAAATTCAATATGCCCGAGGTGCGGTTGGTGAAGTGGATGTTTACTACAGTTTTTGTAACTCCTGACGGAGAAAATGCAGTGGACGGACTTATCTATTCGCCCGACAAAACGAAGTGATTGAGAAAAAATAAAAACGAATGAAGAAAATTTTATTAATGATGTTGTTGCTCGCCTCAATGGCGGGCAACGCACAGGAACGCAAATATTCTACGTTCTATTATCAACGTGCAACTCTGTTTGAGGAGTTGCCTGTGACTTCAAAAGATATCATTTTTCTGGGTAATAGTATTACCAACGGGGGAGAATGGAGTGAATTATTGAATAATAAGCATGTCAAGAACCGAGGAATCAGTGGTGATATCTGTATGGGTGTTTATGATCGGCTGGATGCGATTTTGAAAGGAAAACCCGCCAAAATATTCTTGTTGATCGGCATAAATGATGTAAGCCGGGGCACCTCTGCAGATACAATTGTGAACCGTATTGGTATGATTACTCAAAAAATTAAACAAGATTCTCCAAAAACAAAGCTATATTTGCAAAGTGTACTTCCGGTAACCGATCATTATAAGATGTTTGGCGGACATATGTCACGCTGGCAGGAAGTGAAAAAGATCAATGAAGGACTGATGTATCTTGCTGATAAAGAGAATGTGACCTATATTGATCTTTATTCTCATTTTGTTGACGAGAAGACCGGAAAAATGAATATTGAGTACACTAATGATGGTTTACATTTACTGGGAAAAGGCTACTTAAAATGGGTTGATATTGTTAAACCTTATATAAACAAGAAATGAAAAAGATACTATTCTTATCTCTGTTTTTGATGGTATGCACCATTTTATCCGCACAGAAGCGGGTGAAAGTGGCTTGTGTAGGGAATAGTATTACATACGGATATACTCTTCCGAATCCTGCAACGGACTCTTACCCATCACAGTTGCAACAACTCCTAGGGGAGACTTATGAAGTTGGAAATTTCGGGAAATCAGGAGCTACCTTATTGAATAAGGGACATCGTCCTTACATGCAGCAAGAAGAATTTAAAAAGGCAATTGCTTTTGCCGGTGATATTGTTGTTATCCATTTGGGTATTAATGATACGGATCCACGTGATTGGCCGAACTATCGTGACAGTTTCGTGAAAGATTATCTGGCGTTGATTGATTCTTTCAGAGTTGCTAATCCTAAATGTCATATTATTATTGCCCGTTTGACACCGATCGCTGATCGTCATCCTCGTTTTGAGTCAGGTACCCGTGATTGGCATGGAGAAATTCAACAAAGTATTGAGACGATAGCTAAATATGCAGGAGTTCAGTTAATGGATTTCCATGAACCGCTTTATCCTTACCCCTATCTTCTTCCGGATGCTGTACATCCTAACGTAGAGGGAGCCGGTATTCTTGCAAAAACGGTATATTCGGCGATTACGGGAGATTTTGGAGGGTTACATCTATCTGAGTTGTATACTGATAACATGGTACTTCAACACGGAGAACCGTTGGCTATCCGGGGCAAAGCAAATGCGGGTGAAAAAGTGACTGTTTCAATAGCTAAACAGAAGTTGACTGCAAAGGCTGCTTCCAATGGAGACTGGACTGTCACCATTCAGCCGTTAAAGGCCGGTGGCCCATATACACTGACTGTCTCTGCCGGAAAACAGAAACAAACATTCAATAATGTTTTGGCCGGAGAAGTGTGGCTTTGTTCCGGACAATCTAACATGGAATTTTATTTGAGTTGGAGTAAAACGGCTAAAAGAGATATTCCGCAGGCTGCTAATGATCAGATTCGTTTGTTCGATATGAAGGCACGCTGGCGTACGGACGCAGTGGAGTGGGATGCATCCGTATTGGATTCGTTGAATCATTTGCAGTATTATAAAGATACCGAATGGACGGTTTGTTCACCTGCAACAGCAGGTTCATTTTCTGCTGTGGCCTATTATTTTGGCAAAATGCTGCAGGATAGCCTGAAAGTGCCTGTAGGATTGATTTGTAATGCGATTGGTGGTTCGCCTACTGAAGCATGGGTTGATCGCAGTACATTGGAGTATAAGTTCCCTGCTATATTACGTAACTGGACTCAAAATGACTTTATTCAGGATTGGGTGCGCGGTCGCGCTGCTCTTAATGTGAAAAAGGCTGCTAATAAGCAGCAACGTCATCCTTACGAACCTTGTTATTTATATGAGGCAGGTATTCGTCCTTTGGAGCAATATCCTATTAAAGGCATCATCTGGTATCAGGGTGAATCGAATGCACATAATCGTGAGGCACACGAGAAATTGTTTAAGCTCTTGGTTGAGAGCTGGCGTAAAAACTGGGAAAATGAGAATTTGCCTTTTTATTATGTACAGTTGTCAAGTATCAACCGTCCGTCATGGTCCTGGTTCCGTGATAGCCAGCGTAGAATGATGTATGAAATACCTCATACGGGTATGGCGGTATCGAGTGACCTGGGTGATTCACTTGATGTGCATCCCAAACATAAGCAGCCGGTAGGCGAGCGTTTGGCTCATTGGGCTTTGAATCAAACTTATGGAAAGAAGAATGTTACACCTTCGGGACCAATGTTCCGTAATGTAGAGTTTCGTGATGGCGCTGCTTATGTATCATTCGATTGTGCCGAGGGTATGCATGCATCGGACGGAAAGCCGTTACAGACATTCGAAGTGGCAGAAACAGAGGATATTTATTATCCGGCCATAGCCGAAATCGTAGGAAATCAAATTAAAGTATATAGTAAAGAAGTGAAAAATCCTCTTCACGTGCGTTACGGTTGGCAACCTTTTACCCGTGCCAATCTAGTCAACGGTGACGGTTTACCGGCGTCTACGTTCCGTACGGACTGGGGAAAATAAACTTGAAAAAGTGAGCAGTTTATGATGAAAAAGTTATTGTATGGACTTGTATGTTGTTGCAGTTTAGCCTATGGGCAAAACCAAGACACTTCGGATGTGTTAATGCTGAATGACGATTGGTCGTTTTCACAGGTAGGAACAGAAAAATGGCTGCCAGCTACTGTTCCGGGCACAGTTCATCAGGATTTGATTCATCATAAACTGCTACCTGATCCGTTCTATGGGACCAATGAAAAAAAGATTCAGTGGGTGGAGGACGAAGATTGGGAATATAAAACTTGTTTTGTCGTTACAGAGGAACAATTAAAGAGAGATGCCGCCCAGTTTTTCTTTGAGGGATTGGATACCTATGCTGACGTTTATCTGAACGGTTCTTTGGTTTTGAAATCAGATAATATGTTTGTGGGTTATGCGGTTCCTGTAAAACAGGTGTTACGTAAAGGTGAGAATTTGCTGCATGTCTATTTTCATTCTCCTATAAAACAAACTCTTCCACAATGGTCATCCAATGGATTTAATTATCCGGCTGATAATGATCACCACGAAAAGCGTCTTAGTGTATTTACTAGAAAAGCACCTTATAGTTATGGATGGGACTGGGGAATCCGCATGGTTACAAGCGGTATCTGGCGTCCTGTGACTCTTCGTTTTTATGATGTTGCCACTATTGCCGATTATCATGTGAAACAGTTGAGCCTGACAGATCAAGTCGCAAAACTTTCTAATGAATTGGAAATTAATAGCATTTCAGAGAAGGAAAAATCTGCTGAGGTTTTGATCTCTTATTCATTGCAAGGAGGGAAAGAAGTAACAGTAAAGGAGAACGTGACGTTAAAACCGGGTTTAAATAAGATTCATATTCCGTTGGATATTCAGAACCCTGTGCGTTGGATGCCCAATGGATGGGGAGAACCTCATTTATATGATTTCTCAGCACAAGTGATATGTGACGGTAAAACAATTGCCTCGCGCCAGCATCGCATCGGACTTCGTACGATACGGGTGGTAAACGAAAAAGATAAAGAGGGAGAATCTTTTTATTTTGAAGTGAATGGTATCCCGATGTTTGCCAAAGGAGCCAATTATATCCCTGATGATGCATTGCTTCCCTGTATAACCACTGAGCGTTATAAGACCCTGTTCCGGGACATGAAAGAGGCCAATATGAATATGGTACGTATATGGGGGGGAGGAACTTATGAGGATGATCGTTTCTATGATCTGGCAGATGAAAATGGTATTCTTGTTTGGCAGGATTTTATGTTTGCCTGTACTGCTTATCCCAGCGATCCTACTTTCTTGAAGCGGGTAGAAGAAGAGGCTGAATATAATATCAAACGTCTGCGCAACCATGCTTCATTGGCCATGTGGTGTGGAAATAATGAGATTCTGGAAGGATTGAAATATTGGGGATGGCAGAAAAACTATACTCCGGAAGTGTATGAAAATATGTTCCGGGGGTATGATAAGCTGTTCCGGGGATTGCTTCCTGCCAAAGTACAGGAACTCGATGAAGGCCGTTTTTACAAGCATTCTTCTCCTTATTTTGCAAATTGGGGACGTCCGGAGTCATGGGGCATAGGTGACAGTCATAATTGGGGAGTGTGGTACGGCAAAAAAACATTCGAATCATTAGACACGGATTTACCGCGATTTATGAGTGAATTTGGTTTCCAGTCGTTCCCGGAAATGAAGACGATTGCTACATTTGCTGCTCCGGAAGACTATCAGATTGAGTCGGAAGTGATGAATGGGCATCAGAAAAGCAGTATTGGTAATGACTTGATACGTACCTATATGGAACGTGATTATATCGTTCCTGAGAAATTTGAAGACTTTGTGTATATCGGACTTGTGCTTCAGGGACACGGCATGCGTCATGGGATGGAAGCACATCGTCGTAACCGCCCTTATTGTATGGGGACATTATATTGGCAGCTTAATGATAGCTGGCCGGTAGTTTCCTGGTCCAGTATAGACTATTATGGCAATTGGAAAGCGTTGCATTATCAGGCAAAGCGTGCTTTTGCGCCGTTACTGGTCAATGCAATACAGGAAGGCGATAGCTTGAATATTTATCTGATATCCGATATGTTGGAAAAGCAGAGTCAGCTTACACTTGAAATGAAAGTCATTGATTTTAATGGCAAGACATTAGACAAAGAAGTCATCAAGGCAGTTGAGGTACCGATGAATACTTCTTCTTGTATCGTGCGTAAACCGTTGGACACTTGGGTGAATCCGGAACAGCGAAAGAGCAGTTTTCTACTACTTAGCCTGAAAGATAAATCGGGTAGGAAAGTGGCTGAAGAAGTTTATTTCTTTGATAAAACCAAGAATTTGGAGCTGCCTCAGACAGCTATTTCCATGAAAGTGAAACAACTCGATGGGAAGTGTGAACTGACCTTGTCATCTCCTAAACTGGCAAAAGATGTCTTTGTCCGGATTCCTGTTCAAGGAGCCCGTTTCACTGATAATTTCTTCGATCTGTTGCCGGGTGAAAACAAAAAAATAACGATAACGTCTCCGGAGATTAAGAAGGGAGAAAGCTTGAATATCACAGTGAAACATGTACGAGATACCTATAACTAACACCTATTAAATAATTTGTATGAGAAATCTTTTTAAAATTGCCGGTTTACTGGCGCTCACGGGATTTATTTCTTCGTGTAACGACAAAGAAACTACAGCTAATTACCAGGTAATTCCTTTACCTCAGGAAATTACGACTGCTCAAAGCCAACCATTTACATTAAATGGTAGTGTAAAAATCATCTATCCGGAAGGAAATGAAAAGATGCAACGCAATGCCCAATTCCTGGCTGATTATCTGAAGAAAGCCACAGGTAAGGATTATGCCGTTGAAGCAGGTACTGAGGGCAAAGGTGCTATTCTGCTTAAGTTGGGTATGGAATCAGAAAACCCCGAAGCTTATCAGTTGAGTGTGAACGCAGATGGTGTAACTATTGCTGCTCCTACTGAAGCTGGTGTATTCTATGGTATCCAGACCTTACGTAAGTCTATTCCGGTAGCTATCGGCACAACTCCTTCATTGCCGGCTGTCGAGATTAGCGACTATCCTCGTTTTAGTTATCGTGGTGCCCATTTTGATGTAGGCCGCCATTTCTTCACAGTAGACGAAGTAAAGACATACATCGATATGATGGCTTTGCATAACATGAACCGTTTACATTGGCACTTAACCGAAGATCAGGGATGGAGACTTGAAATCAAGAAATATCCTAAACTGACTGAGATCGGTTCAAAAAGATCGGAAACTGTAATCGGACGTAATTCCGGTGAATATGACGGAAAACCTTACGGTGGTTTCTATACTCAGGAAGAAGCCAGAGAAATCGTAGCGTATGCTGCAGATCGTTATATCACTGTTATTCCTGAAATCGACCTTCCGGGACATATGCAGGGAGCATTGGCCGCTTATCCGCATTTGGGATGTACAGGTGGACCGTATGAGGTTTGGAAAATATGGGGAGTATCTGATCAGGTGCTTTGTGCCGGAAACGACAGTGTACTGACTTTTATTGATGATGTCCTGACGGAAGTAATGGATATCTTCCCTTCTGAATATATTCATGTCGGAGGTGACGAATGTCCGAAGACTGAATGGGCGAAATGTCCGAAGTGCCAGGCTCGTATCAAGGCCTTGGGAATCAAGAGTGACGCTAAACATTCAAAAGAAGAATATTTGCAGAGTTTTGTTATCAATCATGCAGAAAAATTCCTGAACGAACATGGACGTCAGATTATTGGCTGGGACGAAATCCTGGAAGGTGGACTGGCTCCGAATGCTACAGTGATGTCATGGCGCGGCGAAGGTGGCGGTATCGAAGCTGCCAAGCAGAAACATGATGTTATCATGACCCCGAACACTTATCTTTACTTTGACTACTATCAGACCAAGGATACAGAGAATGAACCTTTGGCTATCGGTGGTTATGTGCCTTTGGAAAGAGTTTATGGTTACGAACCGATGCCTTCTTCATTGACACCGGAAGAACAAAAACATATTATTGGCGTACAGGCTAATCTTTGGACGGAATACATTCCTACTTTCTCTCAGGCTCAGTATATGGTGTTGCCGCGTTGGGCTGCTTTAGCAGAGGTGCAATGGTCTAATCCTGAAAAGAAGAATTATGAAAACTTCCTGAGCCGTTTGCCGCAGTTGATTAATATTTATGAAGCTGAAGGATATAATTATGCCAAACATGTATTTGATGTGAAATCCGAGTTTATTGCTAATTCGGCTACAGGAGCAGTAGACGTAGTGATGACTACTATTGACGGTGCTCCCATTCATTATACATTAGATGGAACTGAGCCTACGGCAGCTTCTCCTGTGTGTGATAGTATTCTTACAATCAAGGAAAGTTGTACTCTGAAAGCGGTTGCTGTCCGTCCTACCGGAAACAGCAAAATGCTGACTGAACAGATTGCTTTCAGTAAATCTACTTCAAAACCTATTAAAGCCAATCAGCCTGTAAACAAGCAATATGAATTTGGTGGTGTTTCTACATTAGTAGACGGACTGAAAGGAAATGGCAATTATAAAACAGATCGTTGGATTGCTTTTTAT
>OOAI01000608.1_pt1 | contig 18911 bp, 14 predicted proteins | sample 1671191 | NCBI WGS metagenome assembly OOAI01 (sample SAMN06348131, study PRJEB24527) | human gut metagenome | biome: human gut; feature: ankylosing spondylitis patient; material: feces | host: Homo sapiens | place: China | collected 2015-10 | reverse complement strand
GAATAACCCCATCAATACGATTACTACAATCGAAACGGAAGCTACAATCACAATATTGCGGAAACGGCGTACTACCTGATACAGATTATCGACCTCCTGACGAGCAGAACGGAACTGAATATCCTCCGTAGGAAATGTTTCTTTCATCAAAGCCCTGATTTTAGAAAGATTCTCTTTAAATGGTTCTTTCAAAATCAGATTCCGTTTATTGGCTTCCCATCTCCTTTCCAAGCTACTCACCAATGCCACAGAGGTTTGTGGCTGATACGCACTTTGTGCTACATAATCTTTGACTACCCCAACCACAGTCCCCCATTCATAGTTATCTTCCATCAGTTTCCGTCCTATAGGAGAATCAGTCCAACCTACTTGCCGTAGCAATTCTTCATTTACCAATACTTCACCATCCTGATGAACGTTACGACCCTGCAAAATCTGCAAACCTAAAATCGGGACGTAATGCTCATCTATAAAATCGATACACCCCATAAAACGTTTTCCGTTAATATCAGTAAAAGATTGTCTTGTATGACCATTATAGATAAATGAAGCACTATTACAAGATGCTTCAATAAAAGGCAATCCCCGGAGAATGCCATCTATTTTATCCATTGAATCAAATGGCCCCCACCCTATAACTAAATTATCTATTTTATAGCCCATACTTCGATTCATGACTTGATTGTACTGTAAAAGAATGATCATTAGCAATCCCAATATGAAAGCAACCCCTGTAAATTGTACAAACAACAACGGATATTTCCAGGAAGCACGATACCCGGTAAAACGATGGAAAACTTGTGTCACAGGGATGGAAGAGAAAAGCTTTCCCGGAAGCAAGCCAATCAGTAAAAATAAAAAAATGGTTACTAATGCAGGAACCCATAGGGTACGCCATGTAAACAGGGTTGCTAATGAGGCACCAGACAAGTCTTCTATTTCCGGTTTAAAATAGAGCAGAAGGACTATAACCCCCAAAAGAGAAACGAGAATCAATAATGCCGATTCCCATAAGAACATACGATATATATGTCCGGTTGAAGCTCCGCTGCATTTATGCACTCCTACTGATTTGGCCCGCTGTGGCAAAGAAGAAATAGAAATAAGTACATTATTCATCCCGGCAATCAGCAAAATAGCAAATCCGAGAATCGATAGAATACTGATAATTTTACGTGATTCCTTTTTCTGCAAATGAAACTGTGAAGGAGTTATAAACGAAAATTCTTCAAACCAGTCTTTATTATACTGTATATACTTCTTCATCATATCAGGCATACGTGCCGCCACTTTCTCTACATCTTCCGGATGGCGAAAACGAACCATACATGTATAGCTGATATCACCCCGCCATCCACCACGTTCATCTCTGAATCTATTAGCACGAGTCACAAATGAATAGACCCCATCAAACCGAAACTCGGCATTTTCCGGAATATCTTCGAAAACACCTCGAACAGTCAATGGATAATCAATATTAATCATTACTGTCTTTCCAATAGGATCGGCATCTGCAAAAAGACTTTGAGCAAGAGAACGGGATATAAACAGTGCATCCATATTATCCAATTCAGACACATTTCCGGAAAGTACTTTAACGCCCAAAGTGGAAAAAATATGGCTTCGGGAAGTAGCCAGTATTGCATCTTTCTTTTCCTGGCCTTCATGGTAAAGCGAACTGCGACTAAATAAGTCAATCAAAGTTGCATCTTCCACTTCATCAGGAAAATTTTCACGAATTGCTGCTGGAAGTTTTCCGTAATTACTACAAACAGGCTCTTTCTTTTCACCTTGCGAAACAACTGTACGTAAAGTTAGAAAAAGATTTTCCGGTTCTTGATAATAGCTATCATAGTTTAATTCAAATGCAACCCTGGCAAATAACAGGATGCCGACCAAAAGCCCTAAAGTTAACGAAATTATTTTGGTCAGATTTCCACCTCTTCCACGGAGAAGAGTTCGGAAAGTGTAGTACAATTGTCTCATATCAGCCCTGTTTGTATTTTAGAATTTTAATAAATATAAGGTGTCTCTTTCATGCAGATCACCTGGAATTCTTAATTGCACAAAACGTGCCAAAAGAAGTAACGCACAATAGAACAACGGATTACATAATTCATAGTGCGAGAATATTGTCTAATTATTAGACACAGTCGTCTATTAATTAGACAGCAACATTTTGTTTTTCATAAAGAAAACTCTATCTTTGCATTGAGTTTTCATGCACTAAAATAAAAATTATGAGACAAATAAAAGGAATTACCGCAATCTTTCTTTGTTGTCTGCTAGTTGCCGGATGTGACTTGATAGATTATCATCCATATGACGTCGACATAAAAGGAGAAAGAGACATTAATGCGAAAAATATTCAAAAGATCGAGGCCAAATGCCTGGGAAAGTCTACTATACGCTTTATCGCCATGGGTGACTCGCAACGCTGGTATGACGAAACCGTTGACTTTGTAAACGCTGTCAACAAAAGAGACGACATCGACTTTGTAGTTCATGGAGGCGACTTCAGTGACTTCGGACTTACCGATGAATTTCTTTGGCAAAGGGATATAATGAATAAACTAAAGGTTCCTTATGTAGGACTTATCGGAAACCATGATTGTTTGGGAACCGGAGAAGATGCATTCCGGCAAATATTCGGCGATACAAACTTTTCGTTCATAGCCGGAGGTGTGAAATTTGTATGCCTCAATACCAACGCAATGGAATATGATTATTCGGAACCGATCCCTGATTTTGACTATATTGAAAGACAACTCACAGAACGTGCCGACGAATTTAATAAAACCGTATTCTGTATGCATGCCCGTCCCCTTTGTGATCAGTTCAATAACAATGTGGCCAAAGTGTTTCAAATGTATGTTCGCCAATTTCCCGGTTTGCAATTTTGCACTGTAGCTCACGAACATCGGATCAGTGCGTCAGATGTGTTTGACGATGGCGTGATGTATTATGGAAGCAATTGTATGAAAAATCGCAGTTATTTAGTATTCACGATAAAACCTGATGGTTATGATTATGAAGTGGTTGAATTTTAATTCCATTATTGGCATGGCAGTACTATCGCTGCTGTTTTACACAGAAAACGTCGCTGCACAAACCGACAAAAACGATACCAAACAAAAGATAGATACCATCCAGACAACACAGCCGGAATACAGCAAATATGACAAACGTATTCACCGTTTTCGTAAAGGATGGAATTCACTTATACCTACACACAACAAAATACAATATGCGGGTAACATGGGAATGTTCTCGTTCGGAACCGGTTGGGATTACGGAAAAAGAGATCAGTGGGAAACGGATCTGTTCTTCGGCTTCATACCCAAACATGACTCCCATCGGGCTAAGATGACCATGACCTTAAAACAAAATTACATGCCTTGGAGCCTGGAGCTTGGGAAAGGATTTTCAACCGAACCTTTGGCATGTGGTATCTATTTTAATACTGTTTTCGGACACGAATTCTGGGTACACGAGCCTAGCCGTTATCCGGAAGGATACTACGGATTCTCGTCCAAGATACGCACACACATCTTTCTGGGACAACGGCTGACATACGATATAGATAGAGAACGCCGGTTCTTTGCAAAATCTGTGACTCTCTTTTATGAGCTGAGTACCTGTGACCTGTTATTGATCAGCCGCGTAACCAACAGTTACCTGCGGGCTCGGGATTATTTGAGTTTATCCTTCGGACTTAAATTCCAATGGCTTTAGTTGATACGGAAGTAAAATAGGTGTATAAAGACAAAGACACCTTATTTAAACTCTTTCGAAATTCATAAGAATAAGGAAATGTTGCTAACTTTGTTGCCGACAAATTATTATTCGTATTTAATATTCTATTGACCAAAATGGGAACTATCATCATTGTTGACGATAACAAAGGAGTGCTGACAGCCGTACAATTACTATTGAAAAATCATTTTTCGAAAGTCATCACCTTATCCTCTCCTGTCAGTCTGTCCACAGTGCTTAGAGAAGAAAATCCGGAAGTTGTCTTATTGGACATGAATTTCACTTCCGGAATCAATAATGGTAACGAAGGTCTGTTTTGGTTACATGAAATCAAACGGCAATACAGAGACCTTCCGGTAGTACTATTCACAGCTTATGCTGATATTGATCTTGCCGTACGGGGGATAAAAGAAGGAGCATCTGATTTTGTAGTGAAACCATGGGATAATCAAAAGCTGTTGGAAACTCTTTTAAATGCCGCTTCACAAGCAAAAGACGGAAAGAAAAAGAATCGCAAAAAGGAATCATCTCCGGTTTCTGCCATGTATTGGGGTGAAAGCAGTGCTATGCAGCAGCTCCGCACGTTGATTGAGAAAGTAGCAACGACCAATGCGAATATACTGATAACAGGTGAAAACGGAACGGGAAAGGAAATGCTCGCACGTGAGATTCATGCTTTATCACCACGCTCTGCCGAGAGCATGATATCCGTTGATATGGGTGCTATCACCGAATCCTTGTTTGAGAGTGAACTGTTCGGACATGTGAAAGGTTCTTTTACTGACGCCCATGCCGACCGTACAGGTAAGTTTGAAGCAGCAGACCGAAGTTCCCTGTTTCTTGACGAAATAGGAAACCTTCCCTTTCATTTGCAGGCTAAGCTACTGACAGCCATTCAGCAGAGAAGCATAGTTCGTGTAGGTAGTAACCAATCTATCCCCGTAGACATTCGCCTAATCTGCGCAACTAACCGAAACTTGCAGGAGATGGTAGACAAAGGCTTATTCCGTGAAGATTTATTATACCGTATCAACACCATTCATGTAGAAATTCCTCCACTTCGCAAACGTAAAGAAGATATTGTTCCGCTAGCTGAGCGTTTTATAGCCCGCTTTTGCAAACAGTATGACAAAGCCTCTATCAGCCTGAGTCCGGCCGCTTGCGAGAAACTGACCGCGCATGCCTGGTATGGCAATATCCGTGAATTGGAACATGCCATTGAGAAAGCAGTCATTATTAGCGATGGTGAAACCATCCCCGCTGAAATGTTCCAATTAGTGCAGAAAACAGAGAACCCGGAAACAGAGACCTCTACTCTTGAAGATATGGAAAAAGCCATGATTCGCAAGGCTCTCGACAAATGTGGAGGAAACCTTTCGGCTGTAGCCGCCCAATTAGGCATTACCCGCCAAACATTATATAATAAGATGAAAAAGTTTGGTTTATGAAAATCCATTTAAAGTTACTCACAGAGCGCTATTGGTTTCGTCTCGGACTAAGCCTCTGTTTCGCCATAACTGCGGCTCTGTCTTATGCCAACAGAGACTTCATTTGGATGGGATTGAGCCTATGTTTGCTACTATTCAGCATTTGGTGGCAACTTTCACTTTACCGTATTCATACCAAACGAGTTCTTTTCATGATTGACGCCCTCGAGAACAATGACAGTGCCATTCACTTCCCGGAAGAGCAGATAATGCCTGAGACCCGAGAGATCAACCGTGCACTCAACCGGGTCGGACGCATATTATATAATGTAAAGTCGGAAACGGTACAGCAAGAAAAGTATTACGAACTGATAATGGACTGTGTAAACACCGGTGTACTCGTTCTCAATGAAAATGGAGCGGTTTATCAAAAAAATAATGAAGCGCTTCGCCTGCTCGGATTAAATGTGTTTACCCATATCCGCCAACTGAACAAAGTGGATATACAGCTGATGAAGAAAATAGAATTCTGCCGTCCGGGAGATAAGATACAAACTATTTTCAACAATGAACGGGGTACAATCAATTTATCCATTCGTGTATCAGGCATCACTGTTCGTGAAGAACAATTGCGCATTCTCGCTTTTAACGACATCAACAGTGAATTGGATGAAAAAGAAATCGATTCGTGGATACGACTGACACGTGTATTGACTCATGAAATCATGAATTCGGTTACTCCCATCACCTCTCTTAGCGAAACACTACTATCGTTGGCCGATACCCGGGATGAAGAAATACGCCGGGGCTTACAAACAATCAGTACTACGGGAAAAGGCCTGCTCTCCTTCGTGGAATCCTACCGCCGTTTTACCCGTATCCCGACCCCGGAACCATCCTTATTTTATGTAAAAGCTTTTATTGACCGAATGGTAGAACTGGCACGCCATCAAAACAAATGTGACAACATAACGTTCCATATAGATATTGCTCCTGCTGATCTGATTGTGTATGCCGACGAAAATCTGATTTCGCAAGTAGTAATTAATCTATTGAAGAATGCCATACAAGCTATCGATACACAGGCCGATGGAAAGATTGAAATACAAGGACGATGTAATGCTGCTGAAGAAGTATTGATTGAAATAAAAAATAATGGCCCTGCCATTCCTTCAGATATAGCAGATCATATATTCATTCCTTTTTTTACCACCAAAGAAGGAGGTAGTGGTATCGGATTGAGCATTTCACGTCAGATCATGCGCCTGTCAGGTGGAAGCATCACTCTGCTGCAAGGCAAAGAAACTAAATTTATTCTGAAATTTAAATAAGTACATAGATTCATAGTGTAATTACTTGCATCATTAACAATGTAATAGCAAGGATATCCGGCAAACAATAAGAAAAGATTTCTGTTATTAATAATATCATTTCAATCTTAAAATTATGACCTACCTCGCTATCAACCCCCTATTCCATGGAATCTCTCCAGAAACGCTTTCCCGTGATTTTGACGGAATCGTATCTCACCTCCGCATGTTCCGTAAAGGAGACATTCTTGCCAGGCAAGGTGATGTATGCAATCGGCTGATGATATTGCTGAAAGGCAGTGTCCGGGGAGAAATGATCGATTACTCGGGCAGATTGATTAAAGTGGAAGATATTATTGCTCCTCGTGCAATTGCCCCTCTTTTCTTATTTGGTGCAGACAATCGCTACCCGGTAGAAGTTACTGCAAACGAAGCTACCGAAGTTTTCGAAATTCCGAAAGAAAGCGTACTGAAATTATTTCGACGGAATGAGAAATTCTTAGAGAACTACATGAATCTTTCTGCCAATTATGCCCGAACACTTGCTGACAAACTGTTTTTTATGTCCTTTAAGACGATTCGGCAGAAACTTGCTTCCTATCTGCTACGGATGTTGAAACAACAAGGAGACAGTCCGATACAACTTGACCGCTCGCAACAGGAACTGGCTGATTATTTCGGAGTATCTCGTCCCTCTCTGGCACGCGAGCTGGCTCATATGCAGGATGACGGCCTGATCAAAACGGACAGGAAATTAGTGCATATCTTGAGAAAAGAAGATATGATGCAACTGATACAATAAGTTTAAGCAAAAATTAAAGCCTGTTTAAGTATCAGACAGATGGAACGGTAACAGAGTGAGGATCGGACCTTTTTCGCTAAAGACACGGAGGAAAACAAAATGCCTTTAGAGCCATAAACAGATAGAATAATAGATACATCACACTATATATCAAACCATTGCGATTGCTTTCTCGACTAAAACAGAAGGTGGAAGATGGAAGATCGAAATGCATTTTTGTAGGGAGAGTGTACAAAAGCTCCTCTTTGTATCAGTCACTCAAGCGTCCGGATCTTTGATACCTGTCTGTATCACCCGGACAGAAGGTCCGCTTATGGAGCAACGTTCGGTTGCCACATCCTCGTTATCGAAATAACGGTCTGAAATGATTCCGGAGGAAAATTAAAACAGTCTCTTAAACAAACTCTAAAATTTCCAATCTTTTTTCTCTTGTTTGTAACATTGGTTACAGAATTACCCCAAATCCTCCTCCTATCTTTGCATCCAGAAAAGAAACCTATTAATACGTAAAAATTATGAGTATGTTCTGTTTTCAGTGTCAGGAAACCGCAAAAGGTACAGGTTGTATCTTAAGCGGAGTATGCGGGAAAACTCCCGAAGTAGCCAATATGCAAGACTTGCTGCTTTTTGTAGTACGCGGAATCGCAGTCTACAATCAGGCATTACGCAAAGATGGACGTTCTTCTGCCCGGGCAGATAAGTTTATCTTTGACGCATTGTTCACTACCATTACAAATGCCAACTTTGACAAACACGCCATTATCAAGAAAATAAAGAAAGGACTGGAGCTAAAGAAAGATCTAAGTAACCAAGTCACAATAGAACATGCGCCCGACGAATGTACTTGGTATGGTGACGAAACAGAGTTTGAAGAGAAAGCCCAAACGGTGGGGGTGCTGCGAACTTCTGACGAAGACATTCGATCATTGAAGGAGTTGGTTCACTATGGTATCAAAGGAATGGCTGCTTATGTGGAGCATGCCTATAATTTAGGATATGAGAATCCGGAGATATTTGCATTCATGCAATATGCTTTGGCTGAATTGACCCGCGAAGATATTACTGTGGACGAACTGATAACCCTCACACTCGCTACGGGTAACCATGGTGTGCAGGCTATGGCCCAACTCGATACTGCCAATACCAGCCATTACGGAAATCCGGAAATCTCCGAAGTAAACATTGGTGTTCGAAACAATCCGGGTATCCTTGTCAGTGGACATGACTTGAAAGATATTGAAGAACTGTTGCAACAGACTGAAGGCACCGGTATCGACATATACACACACAGTGAAATGCTACCGGCTCATTATTATCCTCAGTTGAAGAAATATAAACACCTGGCAGGAAACTACGGTAATGCCTGGTGGAAACAGAAAGAGGAATTTGAAAGTTTCAACGGTCCTATCCTCTTCACTACTAATTGCATTGTTCCACCACGCCCGAATGCGACTTATAAAGATCGCATCTATACGACAGGCGCAACCGGCTTGGAAGGTGCTACCTACATACCCGAACGAAAAGACGGAAAGCAGAAAGATTTCTCCGTTATTATTGAGCATGCACGGCGTTGCCAGCCACCAGTGGCAATAGAAAGTGGTAAGATTGTAGGTGGATTTGCCCATGCGCAAGTAATCGCACTGGCCGATAAGGTGGTTGAAGCAGTAAAAAGCGGTGCTATCCGTAAATTTTTTGTTATGGCCGGATGTGACGGGCGAATGAAAAGTCGCAGTTACTACACAGAGTTTGCAGAAAAGCTACCGGCAGATACGGTAATCCTGACAGCAGGGTGCGCCAAATACCGATATAATAAATTACCTCTGGGGGATATTAATGGCATTCCTCGTGTACTGGATGCAGGACAGTGTAATGACAGTTACTCATTGGCTATAATTGCTATGAAGTTGCAGGAAGTCTTCGGACTAAAAGACATCAATGATCTTCCGATTGTATATAACATTGCGTGGTACGAACAAAAAGCCGTTATTGTTCTGCTGGCTCTGTTGGCACTTAGAGTGAAAAAGATTCATTTAGGGCCGACGCTTCCTGCATTCTTATCTCCTAACGTGAAGCAGGTACTGATCGATAATTTTGGAATTGGCGGTATCAGTACAGCAGACGAAGATATTGCAAAATTTTTAGCATGATAATGTACAAGTAAGTAAGAGGAGCGTTATAATTCACCACAGAGTAACACAGAGTGAACTTAATCTATTTATCTGTGTAATCCTGTGGTGAATATGAGCACTGACACCTCTTCTTACTTTTTTCATTCATCTCTCTTCTCTTGGCAGTACCAGATTCAAGCCTACTCCTACCAATGCAGCAAGACCGATTCCCGACAGTGAGAATTCGCCCCATGCCAATACGGCACCACCGATGCCAATAGTCAGAGTCAGCGAGACAATAATGATATTACGTGTCCGGCTCAAGTCAATACAATTATTGACAAGGTTAGCAATTCCCGCGCAAGCGATCGTACCGAATAAGAGTAACATGATTCCTCCCAATACAGCCGAAGGAATAGACTTCAATAAAGCGCTGACTTTACCGATTACGGAAAACAGAATGGCCGTAATCGCCGCTATTCTTATTACTTGAGGATTCGTCACTTTAGTAAGCGACATGGCTCCTGTAACTTCCGAATAGGTAGTTACAGGAGGTCCTCCCAATAAACCGGCACAAAGACATGCCAAGCCATCACCTAATAGTGTGCGATGCAACCCGGGATCTTTTACATAGTCTTTTCCCGTCACAGTGTTTACCACATACACATCCCCAATGTGTTCTATCACCGGAGCAATAGCCACCGGCATCATAAACAAAATAGGTTCCCACGAAAACTGTGGAAACACAAACTGTGGAAAACCCAACCACGCAGCGTTTCTGACTCCCGACATATCAACATCATAAAAGATCAGCGCAGCAATATATCCCACAATAATTCCACAAAAAATAGGTATTAACTTCAATAGTCCCTTCGCCCGAATAGATACAATCACGGCAGTAAACAACGAAAGCAACGCCAATGTCCAGTTTTCCTTTGCCATATTCACTCCAGTCCCGGCAAGTGAAAGCCCTATCAATATAATTACCGGACCAATAACTACCGGTGGAAACAGGCGCTCGATCAACCTGATACCCTGCCATTTAACTAAAGCACTCATAACAAAGTAGACCATTGCAACGCCTACCATTCCCGAAAGTGTGCCGGCAAGTCCATACAGTTCGGTTGCTTTAATAATAGGAGCAATAAATGCAAAACTACTACCTAAAAAAATAGGGACCTTCCCTTTTGTTACCAGATGAAAAAGAAGTGTGCCGATACCGGCAGTAAACAAAGCTGTAGAAGGATCGAGCCCGACCAATAAGGGGACAAGTACAGTAGCTCCAAAAGCCACAAAAAGGAACTGTACTCCTACTACTCCTTTGCGTAAAGGAGAAAGATGATTTGAATCCATATAGAATAGAATGATATTATTTAAGCTGCAAAAATAACATTTTTAAACTATTTTACAGCTATTTGGAACATAAATACATCCAAAGAGCGTTTCTATTTGTTACATAATTTAAGTAACTTCGCACAGTGAAATGTAAAATAACAAATTAACAACCCTTAGTACTCATTGCTTATGATTTTTACCGCTGAAAACATTCTACTCATTGGTTCTATTTTACTATTTGTCAGCATTGTTGTCGGAAAAACCGGATATCGCTTCGGAGTGCCGGCCTTATTATTATTCCTTCTTGTAGGTATGCTTTTCGGAAGCGACGGATTGGGATTACAATTTCATAATGCCAAGATAGCCCAATTTATAGGTATGGTTGCCCTTAGCGTCATTCTGTTCTCCGGAGGTATGGATACTAAATTCAAAGAAATTCGTCCTATTCTTTCTCCGGGAATCGTACTTTCAACAGTGGGAGTATTTCTCACGGCACTTTTTACCGGATTATTCATTTGGTATCTTTCGGGAATGAGTTGGACCAATATCCACTTTCCATTGATCACTTCCCTATTACTTGCATCTACCATGTCGTCAACGGATTCTGCTTCAGTATTCGCCATCCTCCGTTCGCAAAAGATGAATCTGAAACATAACCTACGTCCTATGCTTGAACTGGAGAGCGGAAGCAACGACCCAATGGCCTATATGCTTACCATAGTCCTGATACAATTCATTCAATCAGATGGCATGGGTACAGGCAACATAATCGGTTCATTCATCATCCAATTCTTGGTAGGTGCTGCTGCCGGATATATCTTGGGAAAACTGGCGATATTGATACTCAACAAAATAAATATCGATAACCAATCACTTTATCCCATTCTGTTATTGTCTTTTGTATTCTTCACTTTTGCCATCACCGATCTGCTTCGCGGTAATGGGTATTTGGCTGTATACATTGCCGGTATGATGGTAGGTAACCATAAAATAACTTTCCGAAAGGAAATTGCAACATTCATGGATGGTCTGACCTGGCTGTTCCAAATCATTATGTTCCTTATGTTAGGACTGCTTGTCAATCCTCACGAAATGATTGAAGTTGCCGTTGTAGCATTGCTTATCGGAGTATTCATGATCGTTATCGGACGACCATTAAGCGTATTCCTTTGTCTTTTACCATTTAGGAAGATTACTTTAAAATCCCGTCTGTTTGTCTCGTGGGTAGGGCTACGAGGAGCTGTACCCATCATTTTCGCAACTTATCCGGTAGTGGCAAACGTGGAAGGATCGAATATGATTTTCAATATCGTGTTTTTTATTACGATACAAGGAACAAGTGTTTCGTTTGTGGCACGCTTGTTACACTTGTCCACTCCACTCGAAAAGACCGGAAATGACTTCGGTGTAGAACTTCCGGAAGAGATAGATACTGATCTTTCGGATATGACCATTACTATGGAAATGCTGAATGAGGCAGACACCCTGAAAGATATGAATTTGCCAAAAGGTACTTTAGTAATGATCGTCAAACGTGGTGATGAATTTCTTATCCCCAACGGCACACTAAAATTACATGTAGGAGACAAACTACTGCTGATCTCAGAGAAAAATAAGCAGGAAACGGTTAAGAATGAATAGAAAATCATGATAAAAACACAGAGAACGTGAAATCCACATATCATTTTCGATATTGGCAGAACGTGTCTCTGTGTTCATTCTATCTTAGATAATCGATAAATAGAATAATCTACCCTCCGTTAATTTAACGTAAAACTTTACGAGAGAATTCGGTTTCCGTTAATAGAATATTAATTTTGCGCAGTTTTTAACTGAATGTGCAGAAATTACAAAATGGAACAAGAACAACGGTTCATTGGTTATATTGAACAAAGCATCATAAACAACTGGGATGCAAACGCCCTGACAGACTACAAAGGAATCACCCTTCAATATAAGGATGTAGCCCGCAAAATAGCCAAATTTCACATTATATTAGAAATGGCCGGTATTCAACCGGGTGATAAGATCGCTGTCTGTGGCCGCAATAGTGCCCATTGGGCTGTAACCTTTTTGGCCACCGTGACTTATGGTGCTGTAATTGTTCCCATTTTACATGAATTTAAGGCTGACAATATCCATAATATCGTCAATCACTCTGAGGCAAAACTCCTCTTTGTAGGTGATCAGGTATGGGAAAACCTTAATGAAGATCGGATGCCTTTACTTGAAGGTATATCTTCTTTGACAGACTTTACTCCACTTGTGTCGCGCAATGACAAACTGACATATGCACATGAACACCGTAATGAGATATATGGACAGCGATATCCTAAAAATTTTCGTCCGGAACATATCTCCTACCGTAAAGATATGCCGGAAGAGCTGGCTGTTATAAATTACACATCAGGAACAACAGGTTATTCCAAAGGAGTGATGTTACCCTATCGTAGTCTTTGGTCAAACATTGCTTATTGTCACGAGATGCTTCCGGTAAAACCTGGTGATCACATCGTTTCGATGCTTCCCATGGGGCACGTATTCGGCATGGTCTACGATTTTCTTTACGGATTTTCTGCGGGTGCACACCTCTACTTCTTGACACGTATGCCGTCTCCCAAAATCATTGCACAATCATTTGCCGAAATCAAACCGAAAGTAATTGCTTGTGTACCGTTGATTGTAGAAAAGATTATTAAAAAAGATATTCTCCCCAAACTGGATAATAAAATAGGTAAGTTGTTGCTGAGAGTACCCATTGTTAACGATAAAATTAAAGCAGCTGCCCGGCAGGCAGCAATGGAAATTTTTGGTGGAAATTTTGATGAAATTATTATCGGAGGAGCTCCGTTCAATGCAGAAGTGGAAGCTTTTCTTAAACAAATAGGATTTCCATACACCATTGCCTATGGTATGACAGAATGTGGTCCCATTATTTGTTCCAGCCGCTGGGAAACTCTCAAACAGGCTTCATGCGGTAAAGCTACCAGCCGAATGGAAGTGAAAATAGATTCTCCTGATCCGGAAAATATTGCAGGAGAAATTATTTGTAAAGGTACAAACTTAATGTTGGGATACTACAAAAATACGGAGGCCACTTCACAAATCATCGATGTAAACGGATGGCTCCACACTGGAGATTTGGCTACCATGGATTCGGAAGGATATGTAACAGTACGAGGTCGGAGCAAGAATATGTTACTTACTTCAAGCGGGCAGAATATTTATCCGGAAGAAATAGAAAGCAAGTTTAATAACATGCCTTATGTGTCCGAATCGTTGGTTCTACTCCAGAAAGATAAACTTGTAGCACTAATCTACCCGGATTTTGACGATGCTTTCGCACACGGACTATTGCAAAGCGATATTGAGAAGATAATGGAAACCAACCGAATAGAACTCAATCAACAACTTCCGGCCTACTGTCAGATTACTAAAATCAAAATCCACTTCGAGGAGTTTGAGAAAACAGCGAAGAAGAGCATTAAACGATTCATGTATCAGGAAGCAAAAGGATAAAAGGATCAAAGAACCAATTCCTCGAACAACCGCTCCAATGTTTCCTCTAAATTGTCAGAATAGCCAACATGAGGTCTTGAGGTCTGAATGCAGGAACTACGATGGGCTGTCAACCAACGAAAACGTTCCGGAACTTCCAGTTTAGCAATGACTCCTCCCGTCGGACAGCCTGCACACACTTTACTGAAAGCCTCCAAATATTTCCGGAAAGAATCGATATCAGGTTCCGGTGATAAGGCCTCCAACCTCTTCTTATTAATTTCATAACGCATCCGGATAAAGGCAGCCTGTTTAGAAAACAAGATAACCCCAACGTTGATAAATTCCTCACGCTCCACTTTCGGAACTATCCGAACAACGGCGTATTCATAAATATGCTTTTCTGGCATGTTGTGCTTCTTTTACAAATATTTCAGAATGTTCAATCCTTTCTTTCAAAAATCGATAATAGATATCACGAATATCTTGAGGAGTTTCATCTTTATCACGCCACTCTATCCAGCTATCAGGAATCAGATCCACTATTTCACGTATTTTTTCCGAAGTCAGTAATTTCCGAAATTCGGCATCCACTTCGTCCAACTTACCGGCAAGCGGCAATAAGGCATGGTCTTTAACTTGGGTAAAAGAACTAAGTGCATGTTTATGCCAATTGACCCATGAATGATGAAAAAATAGAGATGCACCATGATCTATCAACCACAACTCTTTATGCCACATAAGCATATTGGTATTCTTCACTGTACGATCTACATTAGTCAATAAAGCATCTAACCATACCACCTGTGATGCCAGTTTTTCATCAACCTCAGTGACAACCGGATCGAATGGTAGAGCCCCTGAGAGAAAATGTAGTCCCATATTTAATCCGCGGCTTCCTTGCAATAAATCCTGTATCTCTTCGTCACCCTCCGAATGTCCGAAAGCTTCATCTAAATTCAAAAACACTAACTCCGGTACACGAAAGCCTAATACTCGTGCAACCTCACCGCCAATCAGTTCTGCAATTAATGCCTTGGTTCCATGTCCCGCTCCCCGAAACTTGACAACATACTTAAAACTGTCATCAGCTTCTGCCAATGCAGGCAGTGAACCACCTTCACGCAGAGGCATAATATAACGAGTGACATTGACAGTACGCAACTCCATAGATAAAGCTCCTTTCTATATGCTATTACAGGTGATAAAGATACGATATTGTTTCTATTTCACCAATTTCAATCGATAACACTTTCTTATGAATATATGTTTATAGAACCTATTGATAGACAAAAATACAACTATGCCTGATTTTGGCAGAAAAATCTCTTAAATTTGCACAAAATTCAGAGATTACATGAAAACTGTCAAAACACATATCACCCAATTGTTGCATGCCATGAACAAGGGATTTTTCGAAAAAGAACATCCCATCGCATTATCACTACTCTCCGCAATTTCAGGAGAAAGTATTTTCTTCCTCGGGCCTCCGGGAGTTGCCAAGAGCCTTATTGCAAGGCGCTTGAAACTGGCTTTCGACCAAAGTACTGCTTTTGAATATCTGATGTCTCGTTTTAGCACCCCTGATGAAATATTCGGTCCGGTATCTATCTCTAAATTGAAAGATGAAGACAAATACGAACGCATTATCGAAGGTTATCTCCCCTCGGCAACAATCGTTTTTTTAGATGAAATATGGAAAGCAGGACCAAGCATACAAAACTCACTGCTAACAGTTATCAACGAAAAGGTATACCGCAATGGACAATATACCATACAGTTACCATTAAAAGGATTAATTGCAGCTTCCAATGAATTGCCGGCTCAGGGAGAAGGGTTAGAAGCCCTGTGGGATCGTTTCTTAATACGCTATTTTATAGGGAATATCGAACAGGAATTCGCTTTCGATCAGATGATAGCCTCTGTCAATGACATGGAAGCAGAAATTCCCACCGGACTTTCTATTACAGAAGAACAATATACAGATTGGAGAACTCAAATCAGCCAAATCAAGATACATTATACTGTTTTTGAATTAATTCATTCCATCAAGCGGCAAATTGAAAAATATAACATACAGAAAGAAGAGGTTCCACACTCAATGCTCTATATTTCCGACCGTCGATGGAAGAAAATCGTATCGCTGCTCAGAACTTCTGCTTTTCTGAATGAAACAGATACCATCCGCTTTTCAGATTGTACTTTATTACTTCATTGCTTATGGAATGAAATAGAACATACCAATTATCGAACAAATGGTGTCATCGGCACTTGACGAATGTATCAGCCATTATCTTTGTGGCGAACGGACTTTAGAACAAAAGCTGAGCAGTATTCGGGAAGACATGAAGTCAGAACACAGTTTGCGTGAAACAAAAGATCCGGCCCTGCAAATTGTAGACACTTTCTATCATCAAATTGAAAGATATCCTGTAGCAGGCAATCTGTTGATTTTTGCTTCCGACTACCAAAGTTTACAAAAAGATACTCAAAAATTATTTTACGTTCAAAGAGATAAATATCGTCCTGTTAACTGGATATTAAAAGTATATGACCATGTCCGCAACCGGAACATATCCCAATCAGCCATAGTTTCACTCAAGAAAGGCACACGTTCTGTATTCATCAACAATCAAGAGTATCCACTAGCTTGCAACGCAGGATACGACATAGCTTACCCTCAAGAAGCCTCTTTACCCTTTGAATTTCGTTTTCAGGAAGTGATCGATTTATATCACAACAGGGAGAGCGAATTAAAGCGCATGACCGACATTGAACTGACCTATTGTAAAGAACATCTATTCATGGATGACAAACAACGTAATATGGTCAAACAAATATTAAACAGACAAAAAGAAATGTTGGAAATTTACCAAAATGAAATCAGAGAAATAGCTTATACGCATGGATTGGAAAATAAGGAATATTAGGCTACAAGAACTCAGGGAGATTTATCAAGAGAAGCTGAAAAACATTGCTTATAGAGTATACGAGTCACATTTTCAAAATGGTATCGTGAAACAAGAGGAACTTGAGAGAGAAATTATGTCTTATTATCAACATACACAACCTTCTCTACAAGAGTTTTATTCACACTACGCTACACAGTGGGAACATTTTTACGAGGGACATGAGCTTACAGACAGTGCATTTTTACGCTTTCTTGAAAATTCGGCTTACCCTCTACAAATGAAATATAACCGTGGTGATTTAAATCTTCAATATTATATTGAACGATTTCATACACTCAAAAAACGATCAAAAGAGTGGAAACACCTTCGTAATCTTTTTTTTGATAAATGGTATCACCTGTTGGCAAATAATGAATATAATTACCAAATAGAACGTATCAACAATCTTTGTGAGAGATTCTATCGCTTACAGAAAAATATTGCAGATCAACTTCCCCAACGAGGCAATGCCCGTTTAATGTGGCTGTTGAGAACACACCAAGAACTTGCCAAACAACTGTTTCATTATGATGAAATAGCCAAAAATCACCCGGCTATCAGAGAACTGACAAAGATACTGGGAAAGCAGCATTATGGTAAAGAAAAGAAATTCCGTATGGTTGCAGGTATCCACCGGGAACAAATCATCACTCATGCCACTAAAAGTGATATTACCGGAGTATGTGAAGGTAATGATTTAAACAGCCTCCTACCCATAGAGTATTGTTATCTGTCAGATCCTGCTTTGCAACCACTTTTCTTTGAGCGATTCAACAAGAAGAAGCTGCAAATGATGGATTATGAATCAAAAGATCAACATCGCATTAAAGATATAAAAATACAAGGGAATGAAATTGTAGAAGAACAATCAGGTCCATTTATCATTTGCGTGGATACTTCAGGATCCATGAGTGGAGAAAGAGAAGAGTTCGTGAAATCGGCCATTCTTGCCATTGCAGAACTTACAGAACAACAAGATCGAAAATGTTATCTTATAAATTTCTCCAACGACATAGCTTGTATCGAAATCGAACGTCTGGGACAAAATATACAGGAACTGGCAAACTTTCTTTGTCAAAGTTTTCATGGGGGTACAGATTTAACTCCCGCACTTCTACACGCAATACACATTCTAAAAACAAAGTCCTATCGAAATGCCGATTTAGTAATGATGTCAGATTTTGAAATGCCTCCTTTAAACGAAGAACTTTCAGAGGAAATAAAAAAAATAAAGCAAAATAAGACTCATTTATACGCCCTCTCTGTACATAAACAAAGTGAAAATACCTATTTAAACGTCTGCAATAAGTTCTGGTTTGTTTAAAGTATGTTATAAAACACATTTTCCATTCTGAATAATTTGCTATTTAAACCAAAGTACGTACATTTGCAATGTGTTTTTCATAGTATTAGATTTTAAGGTTAACAAAGGTTGGAGTACGGCGGTACTCCTTTTTTATTTCTATCCTTAACAGGATTATATTTCCATCATAAATTTCATTTGTCCTCTTGCTTCTTTATTACCCATTGATAAATGCAATAAAGGTTATTTGCCAGATCCTTTTCTTCGTCTGTCTATCGATAATACCATATATACCATCTACAAAAAGTCCGATTGATTTTTCTAAAGTTTTGATTTTATACTTTTAGACCGTCAAGAGTTTCTTTACATACTACTATGATTTTTGCAAATTATTTATGATAAAATAGGTTTATATTTCTCG
>OOAI01000591.1_pt1 | contig 19534 bp, 18 predicted proteins | sample 1671191 | NCBI WGS metagenome assembly OOAI01 (sample SAMN06348131, study PRJEB24527) | human gut metagenome | biome: human gut; feature: ankylosing spondylitis patient; material: feces | host: Homo sapiens | place: China | collected 2015-10 | reverse complement strand
TGCCGATAAATATAATATTATTGACAAACCGAATGAACGAAGTTCGCATACCAGGATTACACTGCGGGGTGGAGGAATCATCTTCTATTTGGGTGCATTGGTTTATTTTCTGACAAGTCAGTTTGAGTACCCTTGGTTTATGTTGGCTCTCACTCTGGTGACGGTGATTAGCTTTGTAGATGATATCCGCTCCATATCACAAGGACTTCGTCTTGTTTTTCATTTTACGGCGATGGGCTTGATGTTCTATCAGTGGGAGTTGTTTACTCTTCCCTGGTGGACTGTAGTTGTGGCTTTGATCGCATGTACAGGGATTATCAATGCCTATAATTTTATGGATGGAATTAATGGAATCACGGGGGGATATTCGCTGGTTGTACTTGGATCTTTGGCGTTTATCAATCATTGGGTTGTTTCGTTCGTTGAACCGGGTTTGATTTATACCATGCTGTGTGCGGTGCTGGTCTTTAATTTCTTTAATTTCCGTAAGAGGGCAAAATGCTTTGCCGGTGATGTGGGGTCAGTCAGTATTGCTTTTATTATTCTGTTTTTAATCGGTAAGCTTATAATCGATACGGAAGATTTTAGTTGGATTGTGCTTCTGGCAGTATATGGAGCAGACAGTGTGCTGACTATTGTCCATCGATTGATGTTGCATGAAAATATTGGTCTGCCCCACCGGAAACATTTGTATCAGATAATGGCTAACGAACTGAAGATACCTCATGTCGCGGTGTCATTGACCTATATGGTGGTGCAGGGCGTAGTTGTGGCGGGATACCTGGTATTACGGGAGTACGGATATGTATATTTGGCAGGAAGCATATTGCTGTTGAGTATATTATATCTGTTGTTCATGAAGAGATTCTTTCATCTGCACCAGTTTTGAGTTAGTCGGTGGTGGGAAATAAAAAGAAAGGCGACTTGATTGCAAGCCGCCTTTCTTTTTATTTAATCTCAAATTCTTCCTTCATATCAATCTCTTCTCCATGTGAATCGTAGAATACGTATTCAAGAAAAGCGAGTTTCTGACTCGGAATAATTTTAATACCAAATCCGTATTTCATCTGCCATTTGCGTTTCAGCGACATAAGTCCCTGATTCAAATAAGCAGCCACATACGGGTGGATGTGCAGTGAGAATTTCTTTATCTTCAGTTTATTGACCAGATAATCAATTTTACTCTCCAGTGTGTCCGTAAAGAGGATGGACGATTTGATGGTGCCTTTACCAAAGCAAGTCGGACAGGTTTCTGTAGTGTTCACGTCCATGGCCGGGCGAACCCGTTGGCGTGTAATTTGCATCAGTCCGAATTTGCTTAAGGGCAGAATGTTGTGACGCGCCCTGTCTTTTTGCATATTGGCACACATACGTTCGTAAAGCTTCTGACGATTTTCGGCTTCATTCATGTCGATGAAATCCACCACAATGATACCACCCATATCCCTTAGTCTTAACTGGCGTGCCAACTCATCGGCAGCTCCCAGGTTAACTTCGAGTGCATTACCTTCCTGTCCGTTGGCATTCTTGGTGCGGTTACCGCTGTTCACGTCTACTACGTGAAGCGCCTCAGTGTGCTCAATAATCAGGTAGGCACCACTCTTGTAGGATACTGTTTTACCAAAAGACGATTTAATCTGTTTGGTGATACCAAAATTGTCATAAATGGGAAGCTGACCTTTGTATAATTTGACAATGCCTGCCCGTTCGGGGGCAATCAGTGTCACATAATCCCTGATTTCGTTGAATACCGCTTCGTTGTTGACGTAGATATTTTCGAACGAGGGATTGAAAAGGTCGCGTAACAAGGCTACGGCACGGCTGGTTTCCTCATAAATCAGTGTAGGAAACTTTGTAGCCTTTTGTACCTTGGTGATACTTTCTTCCCAGTGCTTCAGCAATACTTTAAGCTCTCCGTCGAGTTCGGCAACACGTTTGCCTTCTGCCACTGTGCGTACGATCACTCCGAAGTTTTTCGGTTTGATGCTCATCAGTAACTGTTTCAGGCGCGCACGTTCTTCGCTCGATTTAATTTTTTGAGAAACGGAAACCTTATCATTAAAAGGAATCAGTACCAGATATCTTCCTGCAAACGAGATTTCGGAAGTCAGGCGTGGTCCCTTGGTAGAGATAGGTTCCTTTACGATTTGCACCACTACTTCTTGTCCTACCTTTAATGTATTGGCTACAGTGCCATCCTTGTCAAGGTCGGGAAGCAGGGTTGCTTTCGAAATGGGATTAAGCTTTTTTTTGTCGCTTAAAGTCTGCTTTACGTACTTTTCGAGTGAGTTAAATTGAGGACCCAGGTCTAAATAATGAAGGAAAGCATCTTTCTCATAACCGACATCCACGAAGCAAGCATTCAGTCCGGGCATCAATTTCTTGACACGGCCTAAATACATATTGCCCACCGAAAAAGAAATATTTCTTCCTTCGCTTTGAAGTTCCACCAGACTCTTGTCCTCAAGTAGGGCGATGGATACTTCTTTGGGCTGTACGTCTACTACTAGTTCGCTTGTCACCTCTATTTCCTATATTATTTAATTTTGTAAAAAATGAACGAATAACTCAATGGGTTTGTTCATTCAATCGGGCATTTAAACAAAGAACAAACTCGAAAGACATAGCTTCACAAGTTTGTTCTTTATTTCTGTCCAGATTCAGACTAAAAATTACTTTTTGCTTTTATGTCTGTTCTTTCTTAGTCTTTTTTTACGCTTGTGCGTAGACATTTTATGTCTTTTTTTCTTCTTTCCGCTTGGCATAGCTTCAAAATTTTATGGGTTAATACTCTTGTTTATTATTTCTTTACCGAAAGGGTGAATGTCTTAGCTGGTTTGAACGCCGGAATGTTGTGTTCCGGAATGATGATAGTCGTATTCTTAGAAACGAGCGGTTTTTTGAGCTCTTTTCTTTACGACGAAGCTACCAAATCCACGGAGGTAAACATTCTCGTCCTTAGACAAAGAATCTTTCACTGCATCCATAAATGCCTCAACTGTTGTAAGTACTGTTACTTTGTCAACACCGGTGTTCTTTGCAATTTCGTTTACAATATCTGCTTTAGTCATTTTTCCTTAAAAAAAATATTATTACTATGTTCTTTCTAATTTTTTGGACTGCAAATATATAGCTTTTTAGTCTCCCAAAAAAATATATCCCGAACAATTTTCTAAAAAAGTCGCTTCATTAAGCTTTCTTAGTTCGTAATTAAACGAAAATGACTACTTTTGTGCAAGGATAAAGTTAACAAAAAGTAGAATCCGTCCAAAAAGCATGAACCGGAATTTCAGCAATGCAATAGAGAATTGGTACAAGGAATATAAACGTGAACTTCCCTGGAGGGATTCGGCAGATCCGTATGTAATATGGATATCGGAAATCATTCTTCAGCAAACGCGTGTGGTGCAGGGGTACGATTATTTCGTCCGCTTTATGAAACGTTTTCCCGATGTTGCCACTTTGGCCGAGGCGGATGAAGACGAAGTGATGAAGTATTGGCAGGGACTGGGCTATTATTCGCGTGCCCGTAATTTGCATGCTGCTGCCAAGAGCATGAATGGGGTGTTTCCGAAAACTTATCCTGAGGTGCGCGCCCTCAAAGGGGTAGGGGAGTATACAGCCGCTGCCATTTGTTCTTTTGCGTATAACATGCCTTATGCGGTGGTCGATGGAAATGTATATCGAGTACTGTCGCGTTATCTGGGCATCGATACTCCGATTGATTCTACAGAAGGGAAAAAATTGTTTGCGGCTGTGGCGGATGAATTGCTGGATAGAAAGAACCCCGCATTATACAATCAGGCTATTATGGACTTCGGAGCGATCCAATGTTCTCCTCAAACTCCCAACTGCATGTTTTGTCCATTGGCTGACAGTTGTGCGGCGCTGGCAAAGGGGACAGTGGCGGAGCTTCCGGTCAAGCAGCACAAAATAAAAACGACCAATCGTTATTTCAATTATATATATGTACGCATGGGCGTGCATACTTTCATAAATAAAAGGACGGGAAATGATATCTGGAGAAATCTGTTCGAGCTTCCGTTGATTGAAACTCCGGTTGCTGTTTCGGAGGAGGAATTTTTGGCACTGCCCGAGTTAAAGGCATTGTTTGCCCCCAAGGAACTTCCGGTAGTCCGTTCGGTTTGCCGGGACGTGAAACACGTGCTTTCCCACCGGGTGATTTATGCCAATTTTTATATAGTAGATCTTCCGGAAGATAGTCATTCGTTTACTGCTTATCAAAAAATAAAGGCTGAAGAGCTGGAACAATATGCCGTCTCAAAATTGGTGCATGCCTTTATAGAGAAATACATCGATTGAAATAGAAACTGAATATATTTTGTTGAATTATAAATATCTAAAATTATGAAACGACCTTACTTACTATTAGCCTGTCTTTCTCCCGTAGCTTGCCTGATGGCCGCAAGTGGACAAAAAGGAGGAAAAAACAAACAGAAGGTGAATGACCGACAACTGCCGAATGTGGTGTTTATCTATGCAGATGATTTGGGATATGGCGATCTGGAATGTTATGGAGCTAAAAATGTACAAACTCCTAATGTTAACCGTTTGGCATCCGAAGGTATTCGCTTTACTAATGCGCATGCTACTGCGGCTACCAGTACTCCTTCACGTTACTCCATGCTTACGGGAGAATATGCCTGGCGTCGTCCGGGAACGGATGTAGCAGCCGGAAATGCCGGAATGATTATCCGTCCGGAAGATTACACGATGGCCGATATGTTTAAAAATTCCGGTTATGTGACTGCTGCTCTCGGTAAATGGCATTTGGGACTGGGAGATAAAAGCGGAGAGCAAGACTGGAATGCTCCACTTCCCGCTGCATTGGGGGATTTGGGATTTGACTATTCATACATTATGGCTGCTACTGCCGACCGTGTGCCCTGTGTATTTATTGAAAACGGAAAAGTGGCAAACTATGACCCGAGTGCCCCTATCGAAGTCAGCTACCGCAAACCTTTTGAAGGAGAACCTTTAGGGAAAGATCATCCGGAGCTGTTGTATAACCAGAAACACAGTCATGGACATGATATGGCTATCGTAAACGGAATCGGCCGCATCGGTTATATGAAAGGGGGAGGCAAGGCTTTATGGAAAGATGAAAATATTGCCGACTCGATCACTACACATGCCATCAACTTTATTCGCGAACATAAGGATGAACCGTTTTTTATGTATTTTGCAACGAACGATGTGCACGTTCCACGCTTTCCACACGAGCGTTTCCGTGGTAAGAATCCGATGGGGTTGCGCGGAGATGCCATTGTACAGTTCGACTGGAGTGTAGGGCAAATCCTGGAAACACTTGACAAGCTGGGGCTTTCTGAAAACACATTGATTATTCTTTCCAGTGATAACGGTCCTGTTGTGGATGATGGTTATCAGGATCGTGCAGAGGAGCTGCTCAACGGGCACAGTCCGGCAGGTCCGCTGCGTGGCAACAAATATAGTGCTTTCGAAGGTGGAACCCGTATTCCCGCCATTGTGCGCTGGCCTAAGAAAATTACTCAGCCGCAGGTGTCGGATGTATTGGTTTCACAAATCGACTGGCTGGCCTCTTTAGCTTCCTTGGTTGATGCAAGGGTTCCCAAAGGAGCGGCTCCCGATAGTTTTGACCGTCTGGGCAACTGGCTGGGAACGGATTCTACCGACCGTCCTTGGGTGATTGAGCAAGCCTCTAACCACACACTGTCAGTACGTACCAAGGACTGGAAATACATTGAACCTAACGACGGTCCTCACATGATAACCTGGGGACCTAAAATAGAAACGGGTAATCTGAGCATTCCGCAATTGTATGACATGACTAAAGATTATGAACAGGAGAATCTTGCAGAGAAGAATCCAGCCAAGCTTTTTGAATTGCAAACCATTTTGAGAAAAGTGCGCAATAAAACTTATAGAGCTTTATAAAAGTTGTAACAATTCTTGCATTCTATTGTTATTCTATTTAATTTTGGCAACGAAATTCGGTATTTAGAAACATAAAATTCTGAGAATATGTCAGTAAATAAAGTGATATTGATAGGAAATGTCGGAAAAGACCCTGAAGTGAGATATTTGGATACAGGTATTGCTGTAGCCAGTTTTCCTTTGGCTACGACCGACCGCGCATATACTTTGTCGAATGGTACACAAGTGCCCGAACGGACCGAATGGCACAATCTTGTCCTTTGGCGTGGACTGGCAGAAACTGCCGAAAAGTATGTACATAAAGGTGATAAGCTCTATGTGGAGGGGAAAATAAGAACCCGTTCTTATGATGACCAGAATGGGGCTAAACGCTATGTTACCGAGATTTTTGTGGATAATATGGAAATGCTCACTCCGAAAGGTACCGGTTCGGGATCGTATGCTCCGGCACAGCAGCAGGCTGCTGCTCCCGTGAGACCTCAATCGCAACAACCGCAGCAACCGGTGTCTTCGCAAGATAATTCGGCGGATGACCTGCCGTTTTAATGGTTAATGGCTACAAGTTAAGAGTTAGAATTGCCATCCGGCATCTAACCTTAACTTGTAGTGATGACTTTTAGCTGACAACTTGTGGCACATGATTTGCATGTAGCTACTTATTATTAACTTAAAACCAATATTTTGGACCCAGACGCTTATTTGTGCCAATTGGCAGAAATTTTTAACGGAATATCCGTAAACACACCTTCATTATCGGCAATAATAGCCATTATTCTGGCAGGTTTGCTCCTGCTCGCCTCGGGCTTTGCTTCGGCATCCGAAATCGCTTTCTTCTCACTTTCGCCTTCCGATCTGAATGATATAGAAGAAGGCAATCATCCTTCTGATGGGAAAATCAGCAATCTGCTCGCAGACTCCGAACGTTTGTTGGCAACCATTCTTATCACAAACAACTTTGTGAATGTTACCATTATCATGCTCTGTAACTTCTTCTTCATGAATGTCTTTGTCTTTCATTCGCCTCTTGCAGAGTTTTTGATACTGACTGTTATCCTGACTTTCCTCTTGTTGCTTTTCGGAGAGATTATGCCTAAGATCTATTCGGCCCAGAAGACATTGGCTTTCTGCCGTTTCTCCGCTCCGGTCATCTATGTGTTGCGTAAAGTATTTGCTCCTATCTCTGCTGTGTTAGTACATTCTACGGCTTTCTTGAATAAACATTTTGCCAAAAAGAATCACAATATATCGGTTGACGAACTTTCTCATGCCCTTGAACTGACCGACAAGGCCGAACTTACGGAAGAAAATAATATACTGGAAGGCATCATTCGTTTTGGTGGCGAAACAGCCAAGGAGGTTATGACTTCCCGCCTCGACGTGGTCGATCTTGATATACGTACTCCTTTTAAAGATGTAATTCAATGTATTATCGACAATGCGTATTCCCGTATCCCCATCTATTCGGGCACACGTGATAATATCAAGGGGGTACTTTATATCAAGGATTTGTTGCCCCACCTTAATAAGGGTGACAATTTCCGTTGGCAGTCACTGATCCGTCCGGCGTATTTTGTGCCGGAAACTAAAATGATCGATGATCTTTTACGTGATTTTCAGGCAAATAAGATTCATATTGCCATTGTTGTGGATGAATTCGGGGGTACATCGGGAATTGTGACAATGGAGGATATCATTGAAGAGATCGTTGGGGAGATTCATGATGAATATGATGATGAAGAGCGTACCTATACGGTGATTAACAATCATACCTGGGTGTTTGAGGCTAAAACGCAGTTGACCGATTTTTATAAGATTACGAAGGTCGACGAAGATGATTTTGACAAAGTAGATGGAGATGCCGATACACTGGCCGGACTGTTGCTCGAGATAAAGGGAGAATTTCCGGCACTCCATGAGAAGGTTCTCTATCATCGATACGAATTTGAAGTGCTGGCTATGGATAGCCGGAGAATCCTGAAAGTGAAGTTTACCGTTAACGAGCCTTCCACAGAGGAAGAAGCTTCCTGATATCAGCTTTTGCCATGGCTTTGTTACGGGAATATAAAGAAATTGCTTATCAGTGGGGAATCTGGAAAACAGAAGAGTCCCCGGAAGAACTTTTGGCACTGTTGCCCGATCCGGAAAGATATGAGCAACAGTTGACGCGCTTTTCTTCACCTCATCGTAAATTGGAATGGCTTTCCGTACGTGTATTGCTATATCAGTTGCTGGGGGAGGAAAAGACAATTGAATATGCTCCCAGTGGCAAACCCCATTTGGCGGATTCTTCTTATTTCATCAGCATTTCTCACACTCGCGGCTATGTCGCAGTTATACTGAGTCCCGTGTCCGAAGTGGGAATCGATATCGAGCAACACGGGCAGCGGGTGCACAAGGTCGCTCATAAATATATGCGTCCGGACGAGTTGATTTCTGAATATCAGGGAGAAGATACCTGGTCTTTACTTTTACATTGGTCAGCAAAAGAAGTGATGTTTAAGTGTATGGATACTTCAGAGGTCGATTTTAGGGAGCATCTTCGCATCATGCCGTTCCAGGTATGTGAACACGGGGAGTTTCCGGCGGAAGAATACCGTACGGAACATAAGAAGAAGTTCATGATCCGCTATTTGCTGCATCCGGACTTTGTGATGACGTGGCAAGTGACATCTGCGTATTCCGTGAATGAATGTGATATTATGAAGAAAATACAATGATAAAGCGTATCCTATTATTGGCGATCGTTATTGGGGGTGGTATGACAACCGTTGCTCAAAACAGCATAGATACTTTGTTTATGTCTGTCAGTCAACGTTTGTCCGGTCATCCCTCTGAACTCATCTATTTGCAGACCGGCAAAGATATATATGAAACGGGAGAAGATTTATGGTTTAAGGGCTATCAATTGGATGCCAAATCGTTCGCGCTGTCGGAACAAAGCGAAACGCTCTACTTGCAGATGCTTAATGATAAGGATAGTGTGGTTTGGGCCGAAAAGTATCCCATAGAGAAGGGGATTGCTGAGGGCCATGTATATATAGATACAAAATTATCGGAGGGCAATTATCGGTTGGGAACCTATACCCGCCACTCATATTATAATGATACGACCGGAATATCTCCGGAACGTAAAATCAGGATAGTCAGGAATATCGCTCTTGATTCTTTGCCGGAGCATCGAGAGAAGCCGGGTGAGTTCCGGTTCAATCTTTTTCCCGAAGGAGGAAATCTGGTTTCAGGTTTACCGTTCCGTTTGGCGTTTAAAGCGACGGGCAGCGGAGGATGTCCGGTCGATGTGGAAGGAACATTGTATCAGGATGAAATTCCTGTTTTGTCTTTTAAAAGTAGCCACGATGGGATGGGAGTCATACCTTTTACTCCTTCCTCCGGCAAAGAATACCGGATAGAGCTGGCGAACGGGTATAGTTATGCTTTACCTGAAATCTATCGGCAGGGGATGGGGCTCCGGTTATCCGGGCGGGACGGGAAACAGCTTGAATTCCTTATTTCCCAAACGGAAGGATTGTCCGATCAGGAGGTATATCTGGTGGGACAGATACGAGGAACCGTCTGCTGTGTGGCAAAAGGGTTGCTGAAAGATCGTTTGAAAATGAAGATACCTCTTTCGGAGTTTCCTTATCAGGGCATAGCGGAGTTTACCTTGTTCAATGCGGCTATGCAGCCTGTGGCGGAAAGGTTGGTATATGTGCATCCGGAAAAGAAGCTTCATATTGATATTGTAACGGAGAAAGAGAGCTATGTTCTTCGGGAAAAAGCTACATTGAAAGTAAAAGTGACAGATGATAATGGACAGCCCGTGAAAGCCGATTTGGGTATCAGTGTGTTTGACAAAGCATACAGCAATCCGGATGACCGGGTGAACATGCTGGCTTATTGTTATTTGTCGTCACAGATACGTGGTGCTGTCTGCCGGCCGGCTTATTACTTTGACGAGAAGAATGCTGATCGTATGCAGGCAATGGATCTGTTGTTGCTGACTCAGGGGTGGAGGCGATACGTCTGGGAACTTAACGGAACGGTTCGTCATGGCGAGATGTTTTTGAGGGATGATGTAACGGGAATTCAGACCTTGGGCAGTAAGAAGAAAAGTAAAGGAACGGGAGGTGCTAAACAACTTATTCAGGTTTCGGGCGCCGAAGGAAATTCCACCTATCTGATGACGGATTCCTTGGGGCGTTTTACGGTCGATACTGATTTGATGAAGACACTTCGTGGCGGGTATGTGTATCTGAAACCCATGTTGTCGAAAGAGTTTAAACCTGAATTGGAGATTCAGGATTACTTCCCTGCCATCGATAGCATACGGAGAAAGAAGTCTTTTGACTGCTCGCTGATAAATTGTACACAGAGACCCAAAGAGGAGATTTACGATGCACCGGTCGTGAGTGGTGACAGTACCATTCTGCTGGATGAAGTGGTCATTGCCCGCAAGGCTCGTAAGCCGTTCAGAGATAAGCTTATGGGACGTCTGGATAGTTTGGCTCAAATGAATCTGAATAGTGTCTATGTTTGTACTTCGTGTGGGCTTTTATTGAATTATAATCCGGATTATCAGGGACATCATGCACTGGTGGGAGAAGGTGGATGTCCGGCTAAGGGAAGGAAACAACCGGTTGACGGAGAAACTTATAGGATAGCCAAGTATAAATATTATGGGGACTCAAAAGGTGGGGGAGTCTATTTTAGTGTGGTCGATGCACATTCCGTGGTTTATCATGCTACTGAATTTACCGAAGAGGAACTGCTCCGTATGAATAATATGTGGCGAGTGAAAGGGTATTACGGTAAGCGTGAGTTTTACCAACCGGATGAAATAGATATGCAGTTGCCTGTACCTGATGCCCGCAATACATTGCTATGGGCTCCGTCCGTAGTGACTGACGAAAAAGGTGAGGCTACCGTTTCTTTTTATTGCTCCGACATTAATACCGGTTTTATTGGAGTGGCAGAGGGAGTAGATGGAACAGGACTTTTAGGGACTGATCAATGTGAGTTTAGAGTGATCAGGAGAGCAGACTAAATCTTATAACCGCAGTTTGTGGACGGAGAGGAAATATAAAAGTCGCCGGGAATATCGTTTGAAAGATGTTTCCGGCGATTTATCTTATTTCTTTAGTTTATAACTCAACGCTCCCGACGGACACATTTTGATTTGGGCAATCAGTTCTTCCGTGGTAGCATTCTCCATCTTTATCCACGGACGTTCTTTCGGGTGATATACGTTAGGCAGTGTCTTTACGCAGATTCCGGCATGCCGGCAGAGTTCCGGTTGCCATACAATGGTCAGTTCGCCATTGCTGTATTCTATTTGTTTTCCCATAACTGTTTTTATATTATTGAATGTGAATACCACGAAGTACAATACGCTTCCATTCCGGATGCTTATGTATATATCCCGCAACAAACGGACAGAGAGGAACTAGGCGCAATCCCTGCCGTTCAATGTCAGTGAGAACTTTCTCTGCAAGTTGTGAACCTATTCCGTGTCCTCCCAAGGCGGCCGGTACTTCGGTATGTGTCAGATAGATCTCGCCATTTAAGGATTTTATGTATTCTATCCGGGGAACATAACCTTCAACATGAAATTCATATTGATGTTTTTCTTCATTATCTATCAGTTCATAATTTTCAGTCATAATCTTCTTACTTTTAAATCTTGTTTTATTCTACAACATTTAGAGGATAAACTTTGTTTTCTCCTCTTGTTTATTTATGAATCATTTAAACAATTGGATGACGGGATATAACTTTAACAGATAATAATGATTCATGGCAAAACAAATGCATAATCTTTCTGTTGATATTTGACTTATGCGGAGCAACGGTGCCTCGCTTACAAAACTACCATAGGGAAAGTATCTCGGTTTTAGGATACTGATTTCTGAGTGATTGAACGAATTGTTTTATATTTAAACTTTAGAGATTATGAATAGAAGAGTAATACAGATCTTCTGCATGGTAGTTGGCATGGTACTTGCTTCCTCTTGCGGAGACGAATGTCCGGTAGAACAACCTTACTCGGTTAGGGTATCTGTTAAGGACAAGAACTATTTGAATATATCGCAGTTTCCACAGTTGAGCCAGGTAGACGAAAATCTGCCTTTCCGGACTTATGCGGGAACTCTCTATTACGCCTTGTACGATGCATCTACCGGAGCATTGATCAGAGAGTCGGCGGTCGTCTCTACGGAAGGTGAAGAAAAGGAATACACCCTTACTTTTCCGGGCGTACCCGACGGTGACTACAAATTGGCCGTATGGGGAAATCTGACCACGGACTATCCCGCCGGTATCTTGCATCAGGATGGGAAGGAACATACGGATATTTATGTGACAAGCGGGGACTTGCATTTCTCTCCCGATTATCAGACAGAAGAATTGACACTGGAACGCACGAAGGGAAAGTTGTTACTGCTCTGTTCAAATTTCCCGTCTGAGATAACACGCATTGAACAGAATGTAAGTCATGTTTATCAGTCGACGGATGCCGGCCTCAACTATTCCGGAAGCACTCAAGTTGACAAAAATGTGCCGTTCACCAGTGTCCTGGAGACATTGCTTGCTCCTACTTCGGCAGAGGGACATTCCAAATTAACTTTGACTTTCTATACCGGTGGTACACGTGCATCAGAAACTCCATATCTGAAATTGCCGGTGATGGAGATGGATATGCGGCGTAATGAAATAACTGCTGTTTCTATAGACTACAATACATCAGAAGGAATCTGGGAAATCAAGATGTTCATCCGTGGAGAATGGATCACGATACATCGCCTGGATATTTTCTGATCACTTTTTCTCTTATCTATTTATTAAACTAAACTTTGCTATTATGAAAAAATTAATGTTTCTGGTGGCAGCAAGCTTATTTGTGTTTGCTGCTTGTTCCAGCGAAGATGATTCTTCACCCGAAGTGAATCCTGAAAATGCTGCAATTACATTTGAGCTGTCTGCGGTTAATGGTCTGACAGACGGAATTGGAACCCGGATGCCGGTGTATAGCCAGGAGGCCACACAGCATGTCACTCATGTCAGTGTTTATGCTTTTGTGCAGAACGGCTCGACCTATCTGCATCAAAAGACTTATGATATCACCGGCTGGACCGATGGTACTACCTTTAAACGTTTCGCTGTTCCCGATGCGGATAAACTTCCTGTCGGCGTATATAAGTTTCTGGCCGTAGGACGTGATGCAACTGACCGCTTCTCTGTAACTACACCCACTTCCGGCAATACCAATTATACGGATATGCTTGCTTCTATAATGAAGTATGGGAGTAGAAAGCAGAAAATGGCATAAAACTCATATCTAACTGAAATACAGCGGATATTGCTTGTTTCTTCTTAGGGTTGCATCATAGGAAACAGGCAGAAAAGGGAGCGAAAAGGAGGGAGTTCAGTTACCAAATCGTTCGACAAACGATGAAAGGAAAAGGACGGCTGAAAGTGGTAACTAAAATGGTATTTTCTCTTTCATTATCAATGTTTTGCATCGCTCAAAGTTCCTCGAAGAAGTGTAATTTTGCAAGCAAAAAACAATGGAAAAAGAAAAATTCAAGCTGCTTTTCTACCTCAAGAGAGGTACGCAGGACAAAAACGGAAAAAGTCCCATCATGGGACGTATCAGCGCAGGACGCTCTATGGTACAGTTCAGTTGCAAATGCTCATGTACTCCTCGCTTGTGGGACAGTCGCAAGAACCGACTGCTGGGCAAGAGTGCTGAAGCCGTATCAGTAAACAAGGAACTTGACCGCCTTCAGGTGAGTATTCACAAGGTTTATGAGTCTCTTTCGGGAAAATCCGATGCTCGCGTCACGGCAGAGCGAGTAAGGGAATTGGTGTTCGGGTTGAACAGCGAGTCGCAAGGACTGCTTTATCATACGGACGAGTATATCGACCGCTTCCGTGAGCGTGTGGGCATAGACCGCAGCGAACGCAGACTAAAATGCCTGTTGCTCTTCCGCAAGCATCTGGCAAACTTCGTCAGGTACCGCTACCATGTGGAGGATATTCCCGTACAGAAAGTGGACACAGCCCTCATCAAAGACTTGGAGGACTACTTCGCCAAAGAAAAGGGCTTCAAGCTCAATACCTCGGCTGGTTATCTCTCTATGCTGGCTTCCTTGCTCAAAGACCTGCATAAACGGCATATCATTGACACCTATCCCTTCATCAACCATTCCATCCGTTGGGAGGCGGGTACTCCACGTTACATCACGAGGGAGGAGGTAAGCCGTATCGCAGCCTTGGGAGAAGACGAACTGCAAGGCTATGAAAAAGTGTCGAGGGACATGTTCCTTTTCTCCTGCCTGACGGGACTTTCCTATACCGACGTGTATCACTTGACGGAGCAGCACATCTTTCACGAAGCGGGAATGACTTGGATACGCAAGCCGAGAGTGAAGACGGGCAACGTGTGCCACATCCCCCTACTTCCCGAAGCCGCTGCCATCATCGAGCGTTATCGGGGCATTCACACGAGGGCTTTCCGACACGAACCGCCCAAGGGGTATCTGCTGCCCATACCCGGATGCGACACGGTAAACATACACCTCAAAAAGATAGCACGGCTTTGCGGTATTCAGAAAACGCTGACCTATCACATGGCACGGCATACCTTCGCATCGCAGATGACACTGTCGGAGGGCGTGTCCATTGAGAGCGTTTCCAAAATGCTCGGACACAGTCAAATCAAAACCACGCAAGTGTATGCGGAGACTTCTCCCGAGCGTGTCTTTCTGGACATAGAGAAAATACTTCCACAACTCGCACATTATCAACTGACCAACTAAAACCGCAGCACAATGAAAAGTACATTTTCCATACTATTCTACACGGACAGAAGCAAGACCAATGAACACGGAGTATGCATAATCCGTTGCCGTATCACCTGCAACGGCACGTCCTCATCGTTTTCCACGCAGTTGCAAACTTCCCCCGATGAGTGGCTTGCCCGAAAAGGGCGCATCAAGGCGACAGCAGGTAATTCAAGCGGCATCAATCTGCAACTGAACTCAATCGAAGAGTGCTTGCATTCACTCTATGAACGTACATTAAGGGAAGAAAACTATATCACGGCGGAATACCTCAAGGAGCGTTATATGCAGCAAAGTCGCCCTATGCCAACACTTACGGAGCTATATCAATCCGTTTGTGAATACAAGGAGGAATTGCAGGGCAGAACCTTAAGCAAGGCAACCGTCAGGGCTTTTAAGGACAGCTACAAGAGTTTTGTTCATTTCCTGCAAGTAAGGGACAGGGCAGACTGTATGCCCACAGAGGTGGACAAGACTTTGCTTGAGGACTATCGCCTTTTCATGCTTCGGGACTTGGGAAACAAGGAAAGCAGTGTCGGCAACCGCCTACGCCACTTGCATCAGGTCATTCGCAAGGCATTGCAGGAGCGATACGTTCGTGAAGACCCTTTTGAACTCATAGACATAGAAACGCCTACCTACGAGCGCAATGCACTTACGGCGGACGACCTGCAAAAACTCTTGGCTTACCGTCCGCACCGCTCGACAGACAACCATTGCAGACTTATTTTCCTCTTGGGATGTTTTACGGGGCTGGCATTCTCCGATTTGAAGAAACTCAGAATGGATGATGTCTATACGCTCGGTGATGGACGCAGATATATCTCCCTCTGCCGAACAAAGACACAGAACAGAAGTATTGTCCCGTTGCTGCCCGTTGCCGAGAAAATACTCGCCATTGTGAGCCACGGACGAAGGGAGGGGCTTTTCTTTCGAGAGTTTCCCAGCAACAGTAATTTCAATAGAACTATTCAGGAGATATGTATTAAGGCAGGACTGCCACCGCATACCCAAGCGACCTCGCACACCGCACGGCACACCTTTGCCACGACCATCTGTCTGGAGAACGGACTTCCGATAGAGACGGTGAGCAAGATGCTGGGGCATCGCTTTATCTCCACGACCGAGATTTATGCACGGGTGACCAAGAGCAAGATTGCCAAGGAAATGCAACCCCTGATGGGTAGTGAGCATACAAGGGTACTGCGTAAAGCCTTACGGCTGTGTCCGTCAAGAACACCGAAAAAGTCAAGTCCTATAATTGGGATGTAACAGCCGTAATGAATGATTCAAAAAAAGAAGTCCAACTTTTTAACAAGAAGAACAATGAAACAGAAGAACAAAAAGGAACTTTCCTACTTCCGATTGAAGTTGGAAAGCTATATGAGTGAACATCACCCCGAGCGATTGGGAGACAAGGAGTTTTTCACGGCAAGAGCCGACATGGCACTGACCGCCTACTGCGATGCCGTGGCGCAAGGTTTTAACCATTTAGAAGCAGAAAGAATAGCAAGTGAGGTGCTTTTCAGTGGACTGCATTTCTCAAAGTACGATACCCTTGTTTCTGTCTTGGAGAACGAATTTGAGAGGGAACTTCCTGCACCGCTCCCCGAGAGGCTTTCGCTTTTATTGTTGGCGAACAAGGCTGTTCAAGCCACATTCGCTGGGTATGAACTGACGGACGCATTTGCCGCAAGCGGACAATACGACCGTCTTTACACCGAACTGACAGGCACGATAGTGCTGCTCATCGAGAGCAACAACCTGCCAATGGTCAAACAGACGGAGGAAGCAAGCCCGAAGGCGTTGTAGGCAAAGGCGCACGCAAAGTTCCTGAAGCCGTTTCTTATCGTGCAAAGGTACAACGGCAGCCTGTCTGCCCTGAAAGGTCGAGTCCTGCGGATGGAGAGAAGAATCTCCACCGCAGGATTTTTCTGTTTCAAGGTGGTATTGCCATTTTCTATATCCATGCGGTCGTATTCATCTCTCCCAACCTTGCAGGGCTGGGCTGCCGTAGAGAGTATAGGCACGACAAGAATACGGCATACTCAGGCTCTTTGGACGCAAGGCGTAACAACTAACAACAGATAGGACTGACGATAATACGGACAATCTATTGTTTGTACAATTTGTTGTCATGACTATCTGTTGTCAAAACTATATATCGTCAAAATAATCTATCGATAAAACTATCTATCGACACTTCGACATCTCGATTTGTCGAACTATCGAATTATCGATAAAACAACAAAATAATAAAAGGAACGAGCCGGCACCTCATCTCATTACCGCAATAACACAGACGGATTTCCTTTGTTTTTCTATTGCTTTCTTTCTATTTCCCTGCTTATCCTCATTTCTTGCAGCGGTGCTTCCGAGGGTTTACTTTTGCACCCGAGAAGTACGGCAATGGACTGCATAACAGTTTGTTTGCTGAGTAACAATAAAGTAATCAAAACAAAATTAAGGCAATGAAACTCATTATCATCGACCGCAAAGCGTGGGAGCGACATCGCTCCGAATTTGCAGACTTTATCCATCGTGTGGAGAAACTCATCGGTAATCCTCCTGAGACCGAGCAATGGCTCGACAACGAAGCCGTGTGCAAGCGTTTGGGCATCAGCAAGCGTACCCTACAATCATACAGAGATACGGGTAAAATTCCTTATTCAATGATTGGACATAAGTGCTATTACAAGGAGAGTGACATCATGGAGATACTGAACTCAAAAAATGAATAAACAATGGCAGAGAACGAAATCATTACACAGCAAGACCCTCAGATGCAGATGTTTGCACAACTGATGGAGGGCATCTTAAAGAAACTGGAGCGTTATTGCGCCACTGCCCGTCCGATGTTGGGTGGAGAGGTTTACCTCACTGGTGAAGAGGTTTGCAGCCAATTACAGCTCAGCACACGCACGCTCCAAGAGTACAGAAACTCAGGAACGCTTCCTTTCTACAAAATCGGAGGGAAGATACTCTACAAGCAGAGCGACATACAAGCCATGCTTGAAAAACACTATAACCCGATACCCAAGAAATTATGGCAAGAATAGATGAACAAAGGAAACAGCGCTTGGAACAAGCCATTAGAGATATGGGAAATTATGGCGTTAAGCTCCGCAAGCCCGAAAAGTTGCCCGATTTTGACCAGCCCTCCGATTATGAAGAGGAGAAGAATAGATTTGAGCCTATAAAAATGGATGAAGATGATGAAGAAGAGGCTTTGTCCGAAGAGCCATTGACAGCGGAAGAGAAGCGAGAAAGAATATTGGAAGAAGCACTGAAACGGATGGCAGAGGACGGAACTACCGGGATTCCTTCACGGCGCACTGCGATGTTTGACCCTTCAGATGATGAAGATGCTTCGGAGGAAAAAATAATCAGCTCAGAGAAAATTAAAACGGGCACGGAAGAAGTTTCTCGTCAAGTGGGTAAGAGCAAGACGAAAGGCAAGGACAGAGAGGACTTAGCCCGGTTTCAAGGGAAATACCTCCGCCCCTTTCGCAACAGCCATCGCAAAGCTGTGTATGTGTCAGAGGAAACCCAACGAAGATTGGACTTCGTGGTGCGGAAAATCGGTGAGCAGGGAGCGAGCGTTTCAGGATACGTGGAACAAGTGCTTCGGGAACACCTCGACCAATACAAGGAGGATGTGGAAAGATGGCGGAAACTCTGAACCACTGCATTCCTCGAATGCAAACCCCTGCCGAGTTACCGCATTCACAGAATGCAGTAACACAGCTGGGGCTTATCAACCTCTTTCTTGATATTGGCAAGGTGTGTCTTTGTACCACAAATTGCCATTTGTACCACAAAGACCCTTGCCCCGAAAGGGGATTAAATCACTCCAAAGTCGTGATTAGAAAGCAATGAAGAAGCAAAAACAAAAGAAGCCAGACGGCAGATGTGCCACCTGCCCACGATGGGACAGATGGCACATCAGAATACCTAATTCCGAAGACCAGCAGAAACTTATCAGACTCTATCGCAAGTCGGGAGCAAAGACAAAGAGCGACTTTGTCCGAGCAAGGCTTCTTGGTGAATCTTTTAAGGTCATCACCCAAGACCCTGCAAAAGAACCTTACTTGGAGAAACTCTCAGAAATCGTTGCCTTGGCTCATAAGATAGGAGTTCTGTACAACGAAGTCGTGAAAGTCCTCAATACTTATCATTCTGTTGCCACTGCTCAACAACTGCTCGGCAAACTCGAAACCTATTCCCAAATTCTCATCAGACTACAACAGCAAGCAGTACAACTGACAAAATCCTTTGGGAGTAGAGAAGAATGAATGCTGATAAATCATAACACCCATACTCGTATCGTACCGCGAATGTCCAATCCCTCTTTGGATGATACAAAAGGGTCACTTTGAACGATTACATAGGACCAGTTTCAACGATTTTTCCACTCTGCCCTAATACTTTATCTTTTGGAAAGTACATTGATAATCAGATAATTATTTCAATAACTCCCGATTTGGAGTATTACCCCACATTTATTATTTTTTTATTTTGACAATTCCCGATTTGGGGCATTACCATGACCATTAACAAACACAAAGTCTGTATAATCCCCTATAACTAACGTATCTTTTGAAATTTTCCGTATTTTGTAATCAACATATGGATAGAGCTTTTCCACAGGATGTGGAAGTTTCCAATAAATAAAAACTCGCATGCCATCAACATCAAACACTTTAGGGAATAAAATGTCCTGTTGGGAAGTAAATTCTTCATCTCCTTTCTTATTATAA
>OOAI01000581.1_pt1 | contig 19961 bp, 9 predicted proteins | sample 1671191 | NCBI WGS metagenome assembly OOAI01 (sample SAMN06348131, study PRJEB24527) | human gut metagenome | biome: human gut; feature: ankylosing spondylitis patient; material: feces | host: Homo sapiens | place: China | collected 2015-10 | reverse complement strand
CTGAAAAATTTCATCCTTCGTAGTTCAAAGTCGGGTGGTTGTCAAGATGATTTTTCTGGTTTGGTGTCGTCTTTTAAGCTGCCGCATAATGTTGTGCTAACAGCGAAATCGGCTGTTATTTTCTTCAAGTATATCACCTTGCGAACAAATATAAAAAAAGTGCGGTACACCACGAACGGCGTACCGCACTTTTTTCGGCAAATCGGGCAGGATTTAACATTTATAGCTTGAATCCCTTGCCTTTCCTTTGCGGTTGTATAGGTCGGCGTATGTTCTGCCTTAACTTCTCGAACTGTTCCTTAAACCACTCGGCAATGGGCTTTCGGTCGATGACAAGAACCAATTTAGTCCCGTCCGTGGGGTCTTTCAGCACTTGGAAACCTGCCCTTTCGGTCGTGAATTTCCGTCCGTGTTCCTCCGAGTAGAGTTCCCCCGTATACTCCAACGGCTTTCCCTTGACGAGCGTTGCGGTCTGCCTTTCATCGAACCCGACAAGGCGGCAGAGGTTTTCGATACGGAGCATTTCACGGAAATAGGGAAACCATGCCGCCGCCCTTGCGATTACCGTTTTCAGAAACGATATTTCCTGCTTGTGCCTTGTGTCCTTGTCGGCTATCTCCCTGCCGTGCTTTTGCTGCATTTCCCGTATCTCCCTGCTGTGGTCTGCCTGCATGGTCTGTATCCTATCTTGCAGGGCTTCGATGGTTTCCTCGTGGTCGGCTACCTCCCTATGCAGGGCGGTGTTCTCCCTTTCCAGCGTCTTGACCTTGTTACTGCCGAAAAGAGAACCGACGCTCTCGGCGATGTTGGCGGCTGCGGTGGTTGCCGCCCCTTTCAGCTTCTCGGTCTGTATTTCTTTTTTCGCCCGTCTTAGTTCCTCCCGTGCCGTTTCTTTCTGCTGCTGCAAATCCACCACTTCCGCTTTGAGGTCGTCGGAGAGTTTCTGTATATCCCGATAATACTGCTGCGTGGACTTGTGGCGAGCTTTCGAGCCGTCTATGCCCCTTTGCAGCCCGTATTTCGCCATCGCTTCGGCATAGGTATCTTGGTAGGACTTCAATTTCAGCCGTGTCATAATATCGTCTGCGCACAGCCTCACGGTGTCGGTCGGCTTCTTGCGGTATCGCTTCTTCGTCTGTTCCTCCCTTTTCCTGCGCTTGCGCTCTCCCTTGACGATAGGGACGAGTGTAACGTGTATGTGCGGCGTTTCCTCGTCCCTGTGCAGGTGAGCCGCCACGATGTTCTCCTTTCCGAACGTGTCGGCGAAGTATTTCAGATTGTCGGCGCACCACTCGTCCAAACGCCCCTCTTCCTCTATCCGCTTCATGTCCTCGTGCGTTCCCGACACGTTGATGCGGATAGCCCGTACTTGGTTGCTTCCGATTTTGCGTGTCAGCCCCGCTTCTTCCAGTCTTCTCTGAACAGCCGCCGAACGGTCTTTCACCCCGTCGGGGTATTCGATGAGCCTGCGGTTTAGGTGCGTGCGTGTGGGGTCGGCGTTCTTCGGTATGATGAAACGCTCGATATGTGCGGTTGTTCCGCTGTCGCTGCCGTGCGCCTTTTCCATGTGTAAAACTACGAAACCCATATATTCTTCCTTTCTTTTTTGGCTTGTGAAACAATGATTTTTTGTATCTTCGGGGGCGGCAAATGCCGTCCCCGATGGGGTGTGCAGAGGGGCTTGCCCCTTGCCTTATTGGGGAATTTTCAGCGATACGTAGTATTGCGGCTCGGAAAATTCCCTAATAAGCTACGGTATTTTCTCCGTAAATACCCTGCGGCGTGCCGTCTGCCTTTCGGCTGTGGCTGTTCCTACCACCTGCTTACCCATATAACCCCACCTTATTTTTTCCCTTTCGGTCGGTGGGTGGCGGGGCGGTCGTTTCCGTTTTCAAAGGCTCTTTTGCATGGGGCGGTCGGATACAAGGTTTTCCCGATAAATACGCTCGCAGCGAAGCGAGAGGAAGATTTATCGGGAAACGGCGCAGCCGCCTGACCTTTTAGCCGACATAAAGCCCCGTGCTTGCTTTGCCTTTGTAAACGGAAATGATTGCTCCGCTTTCCTCTGAAAAGAGGAATAGAACCTGCAATATCTATCACCATAGTGATAGATTTGCATGTTGGTATGTTGGTATGCTGATATGTTGGTATGTTTGCATGTTGGTATGTTGATATATCATCATGCTTTCCAACGGCTGTTGGGCTTGCCGTCCGAAACAACCGACACGAATACCGTCGTTTTCTCTTTTCGCCCGTGTATAATCCTCTCTAATAATGCCCTGCGGACTTTCGCCGCCCCGAACGATTCGACACGGAAAGCGAGGGCGGCTATCGTTTCGAGGTTGTAAACCTCCGCGCTGTATTTGTCCGATAGGCGGATAATGCGCTTTATGTCATATATAGATAAAACTCCGCTTTTGCAGAGTGCCTTTATCCCTGCCCGAACCGTCGGGGCGATAACCCCGAACAGTTCGCAGATTTCCCGCTCGGTCATGGCGGTTGCGCCTATATCGCTCGGCAGGGAGATATTGCCCTGCCCGTCCATCGTGATAATGTTCTTTTCTTCTTTCATCGGTATTCTGTTCTTAATTAGATGGCTCGGCAGATATTCTTCTCCATATCCTCCAACTTGTGCGACAAGGTTTCCATGTCTTGGCTTATCTTCTGGGCGGTGATTTTGGCGTAAATTTGGGTGGTCTTTATGTTCGTGTGTCCCAAAAGGCGGCTCACCGTTTCGATGGGTACGCCGTGCGACAGAAGTACGGTCGTGGCGTTCGTGTGACGTGCAACATGGTAGGTCAAGCGTACCTTGAAGCCGCATTGTCTGCCTATCTCTTTGAGTATCTTGTTGCAGCTTCCGTTGCTCGGAACGGGGAAAACATGACCGTCCCGAGCCAGCCCCTTGTATTTCTCTATGATACGCTTGGGAACGTCCAAAAGACGGATGTTCGATTCGGTGTTGGTCTTCTTTCTTCGGGTGATTATCCACAGGTTGCCGTCGAAGAATGTTTGCAGGCGGTCGGTGGTGAGGTTCTTCACGTCGGAATACGCCAAACCCGTGAACACCGAAAAGACGAACAAGTCCCGTACAAGTTCATGGGTGGCGTTCTTCATCGGTGCGTCCATGAGCGTCTGTATCTCCGTTTGGGTGAGGTAGCCCCTATCCACGCTTTCGGGAGAGTTGATATATCCTGCAAAGGGGTTGAACGGCAAACGCCCGTCGTTCCTCGCTATGGAAACGATGTGTTTCAACACAATCATGTAGCCCCACACGGTATTGGTATGGCATTTCTTCTCCGTGCGCAAAAAATACTCGAAGTCGTTGATGAACGTGAGGTTGAGTTCCTTTAACGGAATATCCTCACGCTTGTGGGTATGGGGCAGGAACTCCCGAATATGGTTGCAGACCGTCCGATAACGGGTAAATGTACCCTGCGCCCTGCTGTGCCCGACTTTCTTCTCAAACTCGGCGTTGTGCTGCTCGAACAGCTTTAACAATGTTTCCTGCTTGACGCCGATACCGAGATAGGCGTCTTTGAGTTTGGCGGCGGTAACATAACCGTCCGTCTGCATTAACTCTTGATAGCGGCGGTTTACTTCCACACGGATTTTATCTACCGCAAGGTTGATTCTCTGCGCTTCGACACTCTTGCCCGAAGCACGGCTGTTCCTCACGTCCCACAACCGTGGGGGAACGTCCATCTTACAACTGAACTGTTTAATCTCGCCGTCCACCGTGATACGGCACATTAAAGGCAGGTTGCCGTTCGGCTTCTCGCTGCCTTTCTTCACGTAAAATAATACCTTGAATGTACTACGCATAACTCACTCCTTTTTTTGGTTACAAAATTAGTTATTAGTGAGTTACCGACAGCTATGTAAATCTACGCAAAACGCAGAAACAGAACCTTTTAGCAAAAAATCTGCACCCGTTACGGGAGTAACGAGGTGGTAACTGAACTTCTGCACCGTTTGGCTTCGAGGTGGTATTTCGTTGGCTCTGCCCCATAGAAAAACAAAGCGTAACGAACGCTCTATCAGCTAATTCGCTACGCTTTGCCCAAATTTACTTTTTCGCTATGTGTTTATTTTAAGTTTCACAAATTCGACATTACAAATATACGAACCTAGAAAGGTAATGAAAACAGAAAGGCACATTTCCTCACGAAATATGCCTTCAATTCTAACTTAACCTAACCTAAAATTCTATTATCACATCACAGTATGTTAACCTTCTTCCTAAAAACCTATCTTTAATACCTATTATCTCTTTTTACCGATAGCAAAGATAAAAAATCTGATTGACAACCATAGGGGTAAAATCGAGCAAGATGGATGCAATAATCAGTCAAGAACAGACTATTGCACTATTTTCCATCCTTCAGACTATTTTCAACAGGGATTACTGAAAGAAATCCAGTGTCCAGTTGTCCATCCACTCCACGTATGGAATTCCTTCCTTGAATTGAACAGGTAACCAAATGTAACGGGCATCACTGGGATGCTCCGGACGCCAGATATCCGCCATAAATATAAAGGCGTCTTTCTTCCCCTCCACTTTCAGAATATAAGTGCTCTGTCCGCCAAACGTAAGTTCCGACTTAGGTCCCACACAAGGGTTGGGATGCTGAGACCACGGTCCGAAGATGGAAGAAGACGAGAACATACGAGCCTCATTGGGAGCCCAACCGGTACAACCGGAAGTGATCATCCAGTAGGTTCCGTCTTTTTTGAAGATAGCAGGTGCCTCATTGTGTCCTGCCGGAGCCACACGCACATAATTCCCTGTGTGTGAAAGATAGTCATCGCTCAATTCCGCTATTTGGAGTGTGAGGTTTTCTTCGGAAGAGTAAATATGGTAGGCTTTACCATCCTCATCTACATAAAGAGTCATATCGCGAGACATCTGTCCGCCATCCAAATCACGCTTTACTATCAAGCCTTTGTTCACAGCATCCGTCCATTCGGGAGTCCACCATTTTTCATAATTCTTGGCATTCAGAGTATCCAGCACTGCAACAGCCTGTCCGTCCATATCAACAGGCAGCTTACCAGCATTGACACGTCCCGAACGGATGAAACGGTAAGGACCGGCAGGAGTATCACTGACTGCTACCCCGGCACGGGCGGCTGCATAACCTTTTCCTTTCAATTCCAGATGGAACCACATCACAAACTTCCCTGTTTTCGCATTATATATCACTTTAGGACGTTCCAATATACATCCACGCGCTATGTCGCTGCTGTCGTTATCAACAACAGAAAGCGCTACGCCTTCGTTCTTCCAGTCAGTAAGATTCCGAGAAGAATAGCACATTACTCCCACCATGGCACTGCTGGTAGTATCACATTTATTCTCACCGAACCAATAGTATGTTCCATCATGGTACATTACTCCGCCCCCATGGGCATTGATATGCTCTCCGTTGTTATCAGGCCATATCTCACCTGAACGAATGGGTTGCAACGGTTCATTGCTGCATCCGCAAAAGGTATATATTCCAAGACATAATCCTATTATTATTTTTTTTATACCCATATCTATGTATTTTATTTTTTCTGATAAACACGTACATAATCAATCTCATAACGTATCGGATAGGTATTTATCTCTACCTCGCCACCATTAATTCCACCCACCGCTAAGTTCAACAATATATATTGGGGTTGCATAAATGGATTCTTATAACTACCAATACTACCATTATAGGTATCTTTCAGTAAGATTTCATTTAGCAACTCATCGTCCAAATAAAGACGAATAGCCTCTTCGTCCCAATCCATCCGCCATATATGAAATTCGGAAGCCCAATCCGAATTTTTCTCCAAAAAATGGATAAATGGAATAGCCTTACTATTCCATTTTGCATTCCATTGACGATCTGTTCCCCATGCAGCATTGGCTAAAATATGAGGAATTCCATGCTTACGATAAAACTCCATGATATCTATTTCTCCACAGGAAGGCCATTCCATACTGCTTCCCAAAGTCCAAATTGCCGGCCATGCTCCTTTTCCTACAGGAATACGTGCGCGCACTTCAAAACGTCCATACAAAAATTCTTTCTTTCCAAATGTTGTTATAGAAGAAGAGGTGCACTCAATATATTCACGAGAAGTGCGCCAATCATAACTACCTGCTTTATATAACGGATTTTTCCGTTTTTCCGAACGTGCTTCTATCACAAGCAACCCACCCTGACACCAAGCGTTGTCAGATTGATACCATTGTAACTCCTCATTACGAGCATAACCCTGTTCATAATTCCATATTGATTCATCCAAACAACCGTCTTTATTGAATTCATCACTCCAAACCAATTGATAGTCTTGTGCATTACAATGCCCCCCTATAAGAAGTACAACACACAATTTCAGTAATTGAAATAATTTTATCATACATCTACTATCTTAAACAATATCTTTATAATCATCACAAGTAAATATTCCAATGGTGATAGCGGCTGTTATACAGCCAGCTATCCATTGTCCTTATTTTTCAAATTCCTCTTCTGTTTTTATTTATTAATCCAAAGGCGCAGTTTCCGGATCATCTATTGCAACTTCTGCATCATACATCATAAATTCACCAATATTCCAATAGGAGGAACTTCCAGTAGCAGATGTTACACTAAAACGAAAATAAGTAAAAGTCTTACCTGGCATAAAGAAAGTAGAAATATATTCACTTCCGGCTGAACTAGGGAGTCCGTCCAATGTACCTACAGTTTCCCAATCAATACCATTATTACTAATTTGTAAATCTACCACACTAGGACGTCCACTTGTGGTCCAAGAATTATCCGTTCTGTTTATGTAACCCACGAGAAAATTTTCATGAGGTTCTTTCAAATTAACCTGAATCCACTGTGGATAAGGAATAGCTTCATGCCAATTCGTATGAAAAAAAGTATTTTTATCCCCATCCACTGCATTTTTTATAGGTCCTTCCGACGGTTCTTGAGCGTTTGTACTTAACTGTTCTGCCACTAATTTGATTTGACTTCGTGACACTAAAGTATAAGACGCAGGTGCAACTCCTGAAAGTGCTCTTACAACTTTAATCTCGCCACCTTCATCATTTGCGTTAAATGTTTGGAAATTAAACTCATATTCACCAAAACGAGCACGAGTTTCATCTATCAACAATTCCGTAGTTCCTTTTGAAACAATCTTATAGACAGTTTCTTTTGTCAAAGGATCATAATACCATATTTTAAGATAGGAAAAGTCACCAGCCGGAACTTCCCATCTAAGTTGAATTTGACCGGGAAGAGGCTCTGAAGTTACCGTCTCTATAGCAACCGGAACACCTGTATATCCTATTACATCAATAGCATCTAATTTATCATCGCAGCCTGCAGTAAACATAAAAACTGACAAAGCTGCTATCGTATATTTTATATTGAATTTCATAGTTCCATTCTTTATTATTCAACAATATTTACTATTACCAACCTGGATTCTGAATTAGATTTGGATTTTTTCTTATTTCTGAATCAGGGATAGGAAACAAATACATCTTATCATCCCAATAACGATTACTAATTACACGTTTATAAGTATATGTATCATTATTTTTGGTAATTTGCATTTGTACAATACTTCTTTGAGTATCTCCAGCCTTCCAACGCCGAACATCCCAAAAACGATGTTGTTCAAAAGCAAGCTCCACCATACGTTCACGACGATATTTCTCTACAAACTGGTTATTAGTCAATCCTTCAGGTACTTCAGGCATTTGCACATCTGAACGGTTACGAACCACATTAACAGCTTCACGGGCAGACATTGTGAATTCCGTACTAACAGCATCAGCTGATCCCAAATAATAAAATACCGCTTCAGCATAATTTAAATAGAATTCTCCCAAACGATATGTAATCCAATTATGGCGTTTTCCTCCACTACTGGTAGAAGCACTAATATCAATAGTCTTATCCAAGTACTTTTTCAAATAATACCCGGTGGGAGTTGCTCCAGCAATAGGTAGTGCATTGCGTCCTCCTATATAAATTTCCAATGGATTTGGATTAGTATCTGGCCATTTCTCACCATTTACAGCGATAGTCATTTCCATACGAGGATCACGATTATCATACGGTTTATTTGGATCATATCCACTTTCTGGCTCATCCCATGCTTTTCCTGTTACTTTCATTTCGTAAGCATCAACCAAAGTTTGAGTAGGACAATTACCTGACCCACCATTTTCCATTCCTACTGGGAAATTAGTATATTCAGGCGAACTAGTATCTCCGATACGACGTACAAAAATCATTTCTGACGCTTTCCAATTATCTGTTCCCCATAACTCTGAATATTTACCCATTTTTATGCCATTCTCTGCACAAAAATCAATAACTTTCTTACTAGCTAAAGCTGCTTGTTTCCACAAATTTACATCATTAGCTATATTAAATAAAGGGCTTGCTTGATAAAGTAATGTTCGAGCCTTCAAAGCCAATACTGCCTGTTTAGTAATACGACCAGTTTCAGGGCTTTCTCCATTAGCGGCATCATTTTCTAATTTAGAATAATCCACAGGAAGTTCATCTGCTATCTCATCACATTCCTTAATTATAAAATCAAAAACCTCAGCAGCCGGTGTACGCTTCACCTGATTGGCCTCTTCTTCAGTCAGCACCTTCGTAACCAAAGGTATATCGCCATAAGCACGTACCAAATTAAAATAGAAATAAGCACGCAAAAAACGAACTTCATACTTATAACGGTTAAAGCGATTCATCTCAGCTACATAATTTTTATCTTCTTTCAATTCAGAAAAATCGGCATTTTGTGATTCCTCCAAAAAGAAATTAGCATCCCTAATTCCACTATAATAATTCCATAGACTATGAGAATTAGTCGAGCTCCATGCACCGTTTATCCAATCATGTATTGAAGACCAACTCCACGCAAATTGCGCCTCATCACAAGCAGAGCAATAAGAAACCTCACTAGGCAAATCATAATCCAAGTAACTATATATATTCGTAACTACAGCTCCGGTACGTCCAAAATCTGTAAATACATAATCTTTATCATACACAGTATATTCATGATAGTCCAAATCCGCACAAGAAGCCATAACCGACATATAGGCTAACCCTAACAATATTTTTTTCAATTTCATAGTCATACTTTTTTAGTTATAAAAAATTAAAAGCCAACAGACAAACCAATATTAATAGAACGTGTGGTCGGAATACCATTTCCTATTGATTCCGGATCTATTTCTTTAATATGGTCCCAACAGAACAAATCAACCCCTCTTACATATAGCTTAGCACTGTTCAAATGCCATTTATTGACAACTGAATGAGGTAATTTATAATATACTTCACAATTACGTAATTTTAAGAATGATCCATCAACCAACCATACGGAACTTGACTGTGTATTATTCTGAACAGTTTCAGTAGTCAAACGAGGATATCGTGCATTAGGAGTTTCTGGTGTCCAACGATTTTCATAATAGTAATTTGAAATAGCATTGCCATTAGACAATGGACGATACAAACCATTCAATGTAGTCCATGAAGTATAATTTCCAACCCCTTGAAAATCAAAATTAACCCCTATTCCTTTCCATTCTGCGCCTATATTGAATGAATAATAAATTTCAGGGACACTAGAATTATAACCTAAAGGAATCTGATCAAATTCATTAATTACATTATCGTTATTCTGGTCTTTATACTTAATGTCACCTGGTTTCACGACACCGAACTGTTGGGACGGACTATCATCAATATCACTTTGATCTACAAAAAATCCCACTGCTTGATAACCAAAAATCTGTCCCACGGCTTTTCCAGTAGCACGAAGATACTCATAAGCTTTCGGTTCTTCCAACTGCTCTACAATTTTATTCTTAGTTAAAGTAAATGTTCCCCCAAAATTGAAACGAACCTTACCTAAGCTTTTTATATAATTTGCTCCAAATTCCAAACCTTTACTATCAACCACACCAGCATTAGCATAAGAAGCTGTTGCACCCAATATTGACGAATTCTTACCACCTGTATATACCCAAATATCTTGACGCTTTTCATAAAAAGCGTCAGCTGTCAACGTTAGACCACCAAATAAAGTAGCATCCAGACCGACATTATATTTATACGCTTTTTCTGTTGTACCATTTATTGAGGGCAATTGACCTTCCTGCCAACTTCCACCATTACTAAAATTATCTTGGATAGGATATCCACCACCACTCCCGTTCATGGTTTCATACCAATATCCGTTATAAGGAATATTATCCGTATTAATAACGCCGAATGAAGCACGTAACTTCAAGAAATTCAGCCATGAATAATTATTCAATAGACTTTCATTAGATGCAACCCAAGCAAGTCCTACTGTAGGAGAAATATGCCATTGATTTCCTGTTTCCAATAAATTAGACGCTGAGTTTACTAATGCAAAATCGAAGAAATAACGATTTTTATACCCATAATGCGTATACCATGACCAATTGCAATGATAAAGATTAGAGTTTATATTGGCATTATTGTCATATTTATAAGTATACATCAATGTTGTATATACTTTATGTTCTCCAAACTGACGCTTCCAGTCCACATTTGCCATAAAATTGAAAGAACGATACTGCCAATCAAGTTTACTTCCTCCTTTCATCTCACTGTCCGAGCCACCTGTATATTCGGAAAAAGCACTCGGTTCACCATTTTTCCATTCTGTCACAACAGTACTTCCATACGCATAATCTTTGCAATGATCCTCCCAATAAGAAGCAACATTATCATATCCCATACGAAAAGAGGCTCCTAAACCTTTCGTGATAGAAGACAAATCCTGTCTTAAGCTCATATCTGCCCACAACCCCAATGTATGTCCCTTGGAATAACCGCGACCCTGAGCCAATGCAACTGGATTATTATATCCATCCCATGTTGCATTACCACCCCACAAACCATTTTCTGTACGAATAGGAAATGCCGCAGATGGAGTCATATATAATTTTCCAATCAAATTATCAGAACCATATCCCGGACGACTAAATTCATTTAACATCCCCATAATATTTACCTGCATTTTAGTCTTAGGAGTCAAATCAATATCCAAATTACTACGAAAATTTGCTTTAGAATACTTCTCTTGAGTTGAATAACCATCATTCTCATTGGCATTTTTATAAAAGCCACGACCGTTTTGCAAATTCAACATTGTATAATAACGCAATTTAGAAGCGCCTCCACGAAAAGTTAAAGTTGCAATATCTGATGATCCTCTTTCACGGAACACCTCATCCCACCAATTGACATTGGGATAATAATAAGGATATTTGCCACTTTTGAAAGCATTCAATTCATTCTGACTATATTTAGCAGCTTTTCCATCATTAGCCAATGCCTCATTCATGGCTCTAGCATAAGTATACGAATCCGACATTTCGGGTAAACGATTTTGATAAGTAAAACCATGATCATAAGCAAAACTTATTTCACGCTTCTTATATAATCCACGCTTCGTTACGATATTCACTACTCCATTCGCTCCTTTATAACCATAAAGAGCCACTGCAGCTGCATCACGCAAAACCGTTACGGACTCCACCTCTTCCGGTGTAAGATAACGTAAAACTTGATAAGCGTTATCACGCTCCAAACCATCAACTACCAGCAATATACCATTATTACCATTTAAACTTTTTTGCCCACGAATGAACATAGAAGGTATTTGCTCCCACATGGTTCCCGTTTTTTGCATAGTAGTCAATCCGAGCACATTGCCGTACAATGAATTACCTACGGTATATGAAGATCTAGTTGCAATATCATCACTATAAACAGTAGAAGCTGCTCCCGTCGACTCAGTATAGGTCTGTTCCAATCCAAAACCGTAATTCACTTTATTCGAAAAGAAATCCATTATAACAGTCATCTTTTTATCCATTTCCGCCTTTACTACTTTTTTTGCATCATACGGCGTCTGAATCCAAAGCTGAGCATCCTTTGATACTGAAATTGTAAAATTTCCCATAACGTCTGTCGATACCATAGTAAGTGGTTGCCCCAATACAGACACGGCAGCTCCCGATACCGGGTTTCCCACCTTATCAACCACCTTACCAGTCACATTAACTTCTTCCTGTGCCATGGCATTCATACTTGTAAAAGCAAGTATTGTCAAAGCTAATATTTTATTTTTCATTGTTTCTAGTTTTTATTAGATAAAAAATCAAGTATTACCAACCTGGATTTTGAGTCAATCCATATCCTTTGTTTACTTCATTTACAGGAAATGCAGACAAATACCATTTTGAATTGAAATTTGTCCACCATGCACGAGCTGAATTAGATATTTTGAACTGAGTATATTTAAATTTTGTCGGAAAAGGTCCCCGTTTATCTTCCGGTTTATCAGACCATGAACCACTTCCACCATCAGCACGTTCAATAAGCAAACCATGTAAAGGACGCTCAAAAAGATCAGCACGCTTATTACGTATCATATCAAAGAAACGAACATCTTCCAACCCAAGTTCACAAGCACGTTCTCGTAATATTTCTTCCATCAAAGCATTCGAATCAGATAGTAAATTCTTGTCTTGATTCGACTCTATCAACCCTTTTAATCCGACACGCGCACGTACCTTATCCACCATCTCTATAGCTAGTTTCGGTTGATTATTTTTCAGAAGTGCTTCCGCATAAATCAAATACATTTCCGACATACGTAAATAAGGCCATTCCAAATAATTATTGGCTAGACTTCCTTTACCTTCTTTATAGAATTTATATAAACCGAAGCCTGTTGCATACTGTCCTGTTTCAGTACTTGTACTATTAGCGTTTTCACGTCCTCCTACCCATAATTCCACAGAACGGCCACTCCATTTAGCACCATTTACCAAAATTGTTTCATACAAACGTGGATCACGAGTAGGTTTATTATAATCATTATTCTCAAAAAACATATTATTATTCTGTACTGCCTTATCAAAGTCAAAGGATTCGCCTGTTGCCATAGGGAACATTTCCATATACTCCAATGTAGGCGTATAACCGCCATTGGGCACCCAATCGCCCCAATAATACCACCAATCCCAATTATACTTACCAATGATACGGGTAGAAATCAACAATTCCGAATTTTCACGTAAGAAATAAGCTTTATTAAAAGCCGCTCTATAGGCATCATTCGTATCACCAACAGCCTGAACTAGTTCATAATGCCCATTAACTTGCAGGGCTTGGAAAAATTCTTCACAAGCAGTCAGACATGCTTTCCATAATTCAGGTTTATATCCTCCGTACCACACTTGATGATTGATAACCGCTTCTTGTGGTTCTGCCGTACAATATGGTTCATTGTCATTAAATAAAGGACTTGCAGCAAAAAGCAAAATTTTACATTTCAAGCCCATAGCTGCCGCTTTAGTCATACGTCCTTGCCAGTTAGCCTCTCCATCCTCAGTCAAATCCCAAGGAAGTACAGTGGCCGCTTCATCTAAAAGACCTATCATAAAGTTCACTGTTTCTTCTACGGTAGCTCGAGGAACATCATATTCATTTTCAGCCGCAAAAGACGCTTTTACTATAGGCAATCCACCAAAATGACGAAACATATCAAAATAGCGAGAAGCTATTATTACCTTCGCTTCCGCTTTCAATCGTTCTTTTTCATTCCCGTCCATATCGGGTACACGATCTACATTTTCAATAAAGATCCATGAACTACGTATTGCCTGCCAAGTTTCTTCTTTAGTAAAACCAAAACGTGTTTCAGCTGTACCATCTTCTGTACTAGCAGTATAAGTACCAGAATAATAATGTCTATTCAAACCATCCCATGAATTATGAGAATGAAAACAATCAGATAAACATTCAAACATACCAGTATTCATCTTACCATCCACATCATTCCAGTTTGTGGCCAAACCATAATACAACTTTGAATAAGTATTCCACAAAAAACGACGAGCATACTCCGCTTTACCGAAAATTGTATCTTGAGTTACAGCCACACTTGGTGCTTTTTCCAAGAAAGCATCACCGAATTTTATATCATCGACACATGAAGTGGCAAGCGTTGCTCCCACAAATGCTATAATAAACCATTTTTCAAAATGTTTCATAAGATTTCAAGATATTAGAATCCAACTTTTAAACCTAAATTAATCACGCGAGTCAATGGATAATTTGGACGATCACTTTGACGTGACTCAGGATCCCCCCACATAAAATCCGTCAATGTGAATAAGTTATACGCACTTACATATAAACGGCACTGATTCATTTTTATTTTCTTCATGAAAGGCATATTAAAATTATACCCCAATTCAACACTTTTCAAACGTAAATAACTTGCATCACACAAATACAAGTCGGAAGCTCTATAATTGTTCGCTTGAGCTAACTTCGATATACGAGGGAATTTAGCCGTATAAGTATCGGCCGACGAACGCCATGTATTTTCATATTGATAAAGAAGCAATCCTTTATTTTGTGTATCTCCCAGCGGTTGACGGAATTCGGAAAGCATACGGTCTACATTCCACGCTCCTGTAAACTGCGCTGTAAAATCCCATCCCTTCCAACTAAATCCAAGATTCAAACCAGCTGTATATTCAGGAGTATCCACATACCCCAAATCACGGCTAGCATCATCTCCATCAATAACACCGTCACTGTTTAAGTCAGCAAATACCGCATCACCTGGCTGTAAAGATAAACCATGATCTGCTATAGGTCTACCAAATTCTTCCTGATATCTAGCCTCTGCAGTTTCATCATAATATCCCCAAAATTTATAAATCAAACGAGAACCAATTGTACGGCCAGTTTCATACAACCAATCTTCATTCTTTTCAATCTCATTCTTATAAACAATTTTGTTGCGCGCAAAAGAGAGATTGAAGTTTGCCCAATAACGGAAATCATCACCGATTTTATCATTCCATTTTAGCTGAAACTCATATCCTTTATTTTCAGTTTTACCAACATTCATAATAGGTAAAACCATACCCAAAATTCCCGGCATATAATCTGGAGAAGAAAGAATATCTCGACGGTTTTCTTTAAAATAATCTAAAGAAATATTTAGTTTTTCATTCAGAATAGAAAAATCAATACCATAATTCTGCTTAACAGATTTTTCCCAAGTTACATCAGCATTCGATTTACTAGCCTCATAAGCACCCGGCTTCTTATTTCCAGCATTCGTACCGAAAAAATAGCCATCGTCATTCAAAATATAAGCGTCTGGAAGATACAAAAATCTATTATTTCCGTTATTATCATTACCTACCATACCTACAGAGGCACGTACTTTAAAGTAATTGATCACTTTCTTTAACGGCTTAAAAAAAGACTCTTCACTGACAATCCAACCAATAGAGCCAGCTGGGAACAAGCCATAACGTTTACCTGGAGCAAAATTCTCAGAACCATTATAACCAACATTAAACTCTGCCATATATCGAGTTTTATAATCATAGGTAGCACGCCCCACAAAGCCAACATAAGCCGAAGGAATATCATCATAAGTACCTCCTGGATAATATCGTTTTGATTGATTATAAAGCACCAAACCTGTCACATTATGATCTCCAAATTTGCGACTGTAATTCAAAGCAGCTTCCATATACCAATCACGTGATTTACCTTCACCATTTGAATTACGACTATAAGACAACTGAGAATCAGAGCCACTCTTACGATAACCAATAGATCCATCATCATGAAGAACTGGTGTATATACAGCCATAGAAGAACTGGCTATTTTTTGTGTCCAATAACTAGTATTATAAGAACCCTTCAATTTAAAAGAAAGTCCTTTGGTTATAAAATCTAACTTTTGATCCAATACAAGATCCACATTCAACACATTTGTTGTTGTAGAACGGAAGCCTTTCCCATAATAAGAATTCAATCCGTCAGATCCAGTAAATGGTAGATAATCAGCATTTGAAACCACACGTTTTCCATCTACAATGCCTGCACCAGCAAAAGGCACAGCCCAATATAATTTACGGAACAGCTGATTCTGGTCTTCTCCAGACTCAGGAGTACGTTTAGTTTCAATACGCCCACCAATATTAACAGAAATTAATGTAGTCTTAGTCGCATCAAAATCCAAATTAGCACGATAATTGTAACGTTTGTAGTTAAAGTTAAAATTATCAGACGCTGCAAGTTGTTTGAACATACCATCTTGTGTAAACATACCTGCTGATACAAAGTAACGCATTCTATCAGTACCTCCCGATATATTTACATTATGTTGTGACTGAAACGCTGCCTTATTCATACAGTAATCAATCCAATTAATATCCGGATATAAAATAGGATCTGTATGATCTCTGAATTTTATCAATTGCTCTTCTGTAAATGTAGGTACTCCACCATCATTTACCTGTAAATCATTATAATAAGACGCATACTGATAAGAATTGGCAAATTCCAATTGTTTCGTTCTTAAGTTAACACCTGCCGAAGTTGAAAAAGAAATTTTAGCCTTACCTTCAGCACCACGTTTAGTAGTAATCAATATAACACCATTAGCACCACGAACACCAAATACGGCTGTAGCCGAAGCATCTTTCAATACCGTAATACTTTCTACCTCATTGGGGTCAATCTGCGAAAATTCGCGTTCTACCCCATCCACTTGAATCAAAGGTTTGGCATTATTCCAAGTAGCAATACCACGCACATACAAATCCGCCTCATCAGCACCGGGTTCACCAGAATATTGCACCGAAGAAATACCTGTAATCTGACCAGACAATACATTCGACATAGACGCAGCAGGAGTTTTTAGCAAATCCTCACCTTTCATTGAAGAAATGGCTCCTGTTATAGAAACTTTCTTTTGTGCACCATACGCTACGACTTGTACCTCACCTAACATTTGTGAATCATCTTCGAGCACAACTCTTAAATTCTTACCAGATTGAGGTGTCAAGACTTGATCTTTGTAACCGATAAAGGAAATTTTTATTTTTCCATTTTTAGGTACTGAAATAGAAAAAGTACCTTCAAAGTCAGTAATTGTTCCCATTGTAGTACCTTCTACAACAACATTCGCACCAATCACAGGCTCACCCGAAGCATCAACAACAATACCTTTTATAGTTTGCTGTTGATGTATTAATTGAACAGCCATAACCTTATCGGCAGCTGACACAACCAAGGGGTGAGAAGCTATGAAACCAGTGCAAAACAATAAGACAGTAGTAAATGCCTTACGATTTCTCATAAATGAGTTAGATTTCATTGTTTTTTCCTTTTTTAAAATTAGATAATAAGGTTTATAAACTCTTTATATTTTGTGGCAATCTTTTTACCCCAAAAAAAACTAATCAACTTATTGTTTCATCTAAAGTTTTTTACTAGATTTACAAATGTTTTAGATAAGATATCCTTTAAAACGATGCAAAAATAAAAGATGTTATGAAAAAACAAAGATTAAAAATTAAGCAAGAATGGTAGAAAAATCATTCATAACGAGTTTTTAGTCCATAATTGTCAAATATTCTATGGTTCATAAATTTAATATAATCAATTGTATTAGAATTACATATGTTATATATATGTTATTAGATGTTTTAATTCCAGCTACTGCCCAGCCATATATGATTAAAAGATTGGGAGTAGAAGACGGAATATCTAGTAATTATGTAGTTGGAATCACCCAGGATCAACAAGGTTGTATGTGGATCGCAACCGAAGACGGATTAAATAAATTTGATGGTAATCATTTCACCGTATATACAAAACACACCTCTGGCCTGACCAGTAATGAACTAAATACCGTATTGGCCGATCCCAATGAAAATATTATCTGGATTGCAACTCAACGCAACGGATTATGTGCATTTAACTGTGATCAAGAAACATTTACCTCCTATATAGCTGAAAAGTCACAATTACAAACAAATGACATTACTGACTTGTCTTATGCCTCAGATGGAGGAATATGGATAACCCACTATCATGTCGGCATAGAACATTATAACCCCCGAACCAAAAAATTCACAGCCTATAGAAATGATGAAATACAAGGGTTACCGATTCCCAACTGGACTTCTTGTGAAGACAGAACAGGGCATTTATATATTGGACATGCCTTCAATGGATTAAGCATCTTATCATTAAAAGACAAGACTGTTAAAAATTATATACCTGATCCCAAGGATCCCAACAGTCTGCCCGGACAAGAAGTTCGAGCCATTTGCATAGACAAGAATGACAATGTATGGATCGGAACAAACGCAGGACTTGCCCTCTTTAATCCTACCACTGAAAAATTTACAGTATTCAAACATAATCCCAATGATGACAATTCACTATTATCCAATTCTATATACGATATCAAACAGATGAAAGACGGGAAGATATGGATATGTACCAACATGGGAGGAGTAAGTATATTAGATTTACAACATAACGCCTTTATTTCTGCAGAGGAAATAGATTTTCAAAATATAAAGGCCACCAATGACAATTATGGGCTATCTTCACCTAATGCACGATGTGCCTATCAAGATTGTTATGGTAATATATGGATAGGAAACTATCGGGGAGGTATCGATTTCATTAGTCATACCCAACCCATGTTCAATATTCTACCTTATACAATAGAAACAGCAAAAGGACTAAGCTACAAACAAGTGTGGGGAATGTGGGCTACAGACAATCAAGTATGGCTAGGAAGTGAAGATGAATTGGGATTATTTATAAATGGAAAGAAAATAAAGACATATGATCTTTACTCGCATGAACTTGTGTACAACACGCATATCAATACCATTTATGAAGACAGACAGAAACGTCTATGGCTTGGAACTTACAAAAACGGAATACTGCTCTATAAACCAGATAAACAAGAAATTGTTCACATATCCTCTAGTCTATTCAACAATCTAGATGTCAGATGCTTTTATGAAGATCAGAACGGAAAAATGTGGATTGGGACTGAAACCGGAATCTATTCCTGTACAAATGAAGTACTCGTAAAGGAAGAAGAAATACAAAAACAATTACCAGACATCATGGTACATTCTCTTTTGCGTGACAAAGAGGGGAAATTATGGGTAGGTACTTTCGGCAAAGGCATCTCTATCTTTGATGTAAACAATAAGCTACTATGGAATTTCGTTATTGAAAACGGCTTCTGCTCCAATGCTGTGAATCACATGATAAAAGATTCAGAAGAGCAAATATGGGTTGCGACCCGCGAAGGACTAGCCGTATTCAAAAATACCAGCCAACCAAACAGATACAAAATCTTTAAAGAAAAGGAAGGTTTAGAAAACAGTCATATACGTGCTATTTGCGAAGATTTGGAAAAAAGAATTTGGATAAGTAGTAATGACGGCATCTCCTGTTTAGATCCAAAACAAAACCTATTTTATAATTATAATCATCACGACGGAGTTCCGATGGGTGATTTCATGAACGGCTCCACTTGTATGACTCACAATGGAATTATCTATTTCGGCTCTCAAAATGGAGCATGTTTCTTTAACCCCAAAGAACTATCTTCTATCCGCCAAGTTTCCCCTGTTAAAATCACCCAATTCTGCAAATACAATAAAAAAACAGAAAGTAAAGATGCTGAAATTTCAATTCCATTCAAAAAGGGAGTAGTCCATTTACCTTATAATCAGAATAGTTTTCGCATTACATTTAATGTATTAGACTACACACAAAGTCCACAGGTAGAATTCACTTATATGCTAGAAGGCCTTGAAAACAGATGGTATGACACACAAGGAGAAAATCAAGTAATTTTTCGTAATATACCTCCAGGTAAATATAACTTCAAAGTGAGAACACGCATCCGTAATCAAGAATGGGACAAAGAAATCGCCTCATTGAATATCTTTATTGCTCCTCCCCTTTGGCTTACCTGGTATGCCAAATTGGGTTATGTCATATTGTTTATCTTCGCATTATATGCATTGCTCCGTTTTTATAAACGTA
>OOAI01000562.1_pt1 | contig 20497 bp, 16 predicted proteins | sample 1671191 | NCBI WGS metagenome assembly OOAI01 (sample SAMN06348131, study PRJEB24527) | human gut metagenome | biome: human gut; feature: ankylosing spondylitis patient; material: feces | host: Homo sapiens | place: China | collected 2015-10 | reverse complement strand
CTGGAAAAAGGAGAAAAAACGAAAAGGGTGCGCCATAGACTTATGACACACCCTCATGTAACCGCCCTCCGGTGCTCAGAACCGCTTCGCTCTAAGGTTGGCGGGGCATCAAAGCCCTCGCCATATTTTGCGGGATGGGACCGCCTTATTACAACTTGCTTCTGGTCTTCGCCATCTTGTGCGGGATGGGACCGCCTGGGGATAGCAGTTTATAGTTTACAGTTAATAGTTTACGATTGATTTCGTGGTAATTTGCTGATAACTTGCAGATTTCTTGTGATTCTCTTGGTGGTTTCAAGAAAAAAGCGTAACTTTGGCGGCAAGTTATATAAACTGAATAATAGGAGATAAGATTATGGCAATAGATATAAAGGTTATTCCGACTCTTCATGGTGATGAAGCTATTCGCTTTATCAACAATGCTGATGAGGTTATGAAAAGTAAAGAGCGTGTTGATTTTTCAGAGAAAATAGCTATAGCTCGTGCTATATTAAAAAAAGCAGGAATGTAATTATGGGATTTTTATTAGATAAGTGTAAACTTAAAAAGATGGACGACGAGATTCTTTCGACTTGCCATCCTTTTACTTGTGGAGATGAGGATTTGGATGATTTCTTTCTACATGATGCAATGCGTTATAAAGCAGAATTGCTTGGTAAAACTTATTGCTTCGTGCTGGATGATGATCCTAAAACCATTGTTTGTATGTTTACTTTGTCTAATGATAGTATTAGAGTAGATGTCATACCTAATAGTCGTGGTCGTAAACTGTCTCATGGTATTCCTAGAGAGAAACGAATGCGTAGATATCCTGCTGTACTTATTTGAAGGCTTGGAATTAATGTTGACTTTCGTCATCAAGGTATAGGGTCAGAATTATTGGATTTCATTAAATCTTGGTTTATAGATGAAGAAAATAAAACAGGATGCCGCTTTTTGATAGTTGATGCCTATAATTGTATGGTTCCATTGGATTTTTATCAAAAGAATGAATTCTTGTTTTTGTTTTCGACGGAACAGCAAGAAGCAGAGAATCTGGGGTATGACATGACAAAGTCGTTGCATACGCGCCTCATGTATTATGATTTGAAGAAGTTAACTTCAAATTGAAAAACGTATTAATACAATGCGCCATTTGTATTATCAGTAGTTAGACAAGAACCAGAGTTTTTTCTGTCTAGAGTTTTTGAGGTGTCCTTCCGATTTATGTGTTGAAGTGGAAGTGTCATGCCTTGATGACAGAAGCACTTTTAGTTAAAGCTGCTTTAAAAATCGAAAAAGTCTAATTTCTTAAAATACTCTGTATCCCCAGTAAACACTGGGGATGGAGTGCTATTGCCTTAGGGATTGGATGCTTACATAGTGATCGTAAATATATAGGTATATCACCATTACAGCGTAAGGTTTTAACACATTAAGTATTTACCTTTGCATCCGAATTCTTAAAATCAGAATTATGGAAACAAAGGAATACTTCGAAAAGGTGATGCGTAAGTACAAACGCTTCTCCAAGGGTAAGAAGGTTGGCAGAGCGTATGAATGGCTTGTAGAATATGCGGCACATAACAGAAATGAGTTTTCACACTGGGTGAAGGGATTTGTACCCTATCCCCGTCTAGGTTAATAAAGAATATAAACTAAGAAACAAAAGAGTTAAGTACGAAGAGCCGTGTGATGGGAGATTGTCAAGCACGCTTCCGAGAGAAGGGAGGATGAAATTCCCTCCACTTACTCGCCTATATAAATACACAAAGTATGGAAGGTTATAATAATAAGCCTGAGATGCTATTTGTTCTCAGGATGAATGCAGAAGGGAATGATGTTTTCATAGAAGAATATGAACTTTCTGAGTTTCCTAAGTTGGAGGAATGGTTTTATTCCAAAGGATTTTTTGATTATAATGCGACATTTGAGGAAATGGAACTCGTGGGGCAATGTCTAGGAGCAGAAAGAATCGTCAACTACAATAGAAGAAAGTCTGTTTTAGAACTTGAGCTGAAGAATATGAAACAGAGCTTGAAAGATTATACGGAAAGTGTATTGAAAGTTGAAAAGGCTTTGGAAAACATAGGAGTGGAAGACATCAGGCATAACAAAAGTATGGAGAAAATAGACTTGTGCAGTTTCTCTGATACTTTCTATATATATGACAAGCCTTTCTTAAAACTTGAATACCGCTTAGGGCATCGTTTTAGAACAGATTCATTTATAGAAGGGTATGATATACCTTGCTGGAAGATACAATTCATGCATCAAGGTGGTCTGTCTGTATATAATAGAAATGATTTACTGAAATCAGACAAAACGTTCGATGAATGGATGCAAGTGATATTCCAGTTGCCTGAAGATGTCGATTTGAAAAGGGAGAAAATATGTGAACTGATTCATACTATATATGGTTTTGAGATTCAAATAACAGATATTCTCTATGATCCAGCTTCTAAATGCTTCGTCTTGAAGGAAGAAGTAGAGCAGAATATGCTGAAGGACATTAAGCCAGAAAGGGCAGTGGAGCCTGATGAAATAGCCAAATATACCACATTAGATACGCTTGTTGCTGTATTGCAGTGGGGAAAGATGCGTATGAATAGTATTGTGTCGATGAATGACAAAACAGAGACAGGTTTTTTAGAGGAATACATTAGAAACTACAAAGAAGACTTTGATGAAGAATGTAATAAGTATCTGTTTGCAGATAAAGAATTCATTACTTCTTTTACTACACGTATTGACGATCTTGATATGTGGAGATTGTATGGGGACAATGCCCGTGGCGTATGCATGGTGTTTGAGCGCATAAACAAGGATAGTGATGAACTTTTTAATATTAGTTATATAGCTGAAAAATCAGATGTTCTAGAAAAAAATGCCAAATTACAAGATGCATTAAAGAATAATTCTATCAGATTTCGCATGAACCTCTTGAAGAAATACCAGCATTTCTTGAAACTATCAGATTATTCTTCTGAGAGTGAATGTCGATTGATGGTAAATAGTAAGAAAACTGACGGATGGTTTATTAATCGTGATAACGGTATTTTGACACCTTACATTGAGAAGAAGTTAGTGAGAGAAGTCGAAGAAGATAATATATATCCGTTCCGCTTAAGTGGAATTATTCTTGGACCTGCTTCTCGGGAACAAACGGCTAATATGATGCAAATTCTCTATATGGCGGCTCAATGTCAGTATTCGCTTTTTGTGAAGCAGAGTAAGATAACTAGTTATAGGTGAGGTGTATAGAGTGATGTTACAAGTTGAACTATAAATAATATAAGAGTATGTTTGAAAACGTGGATAAGATTAAGAGCGTTATTACGAATATTTTTACTCAAATATCTTTGAATAAATTGTCCAACTGCCATGACTTAAATGTCTTGGCAGAAAATGTGTTTATGTATGTGCTGAATGACTGCTTTGATCATCATTTGCAGAATGCTAATATATTGAATAATGTACCTAATCAAGTGGGTTTCGATTTGATTGATACTAAAAATAAAATTATCTTTCAGGTTACTTCTTCTGATACAATAGAAAAATATTCCGAAACCATTAAAAAGGTAAAAAACGTGCATGGCCTCGAAGGATTCAATCTGAAATTCTTTATATTAAAAGCATCTGCTAATAAGCATCCAGCAAGTAGCAAAATACACAATCTATCAAGTCCTATAATCTTTGATAAAGACAAAGATATACTGGATGGAAATTGGCTTTTTGCCCAATTTACTTCACATTTTGATAGAATTTCACTTATAGAGAAACATCTGGAATTACTATTTAATGGTGAACTTTCCTATAAAATGATTTATAGTCTCCTGGATTTTTCTGAAAGCATTTGCGATTATCCTTTACCTGAGCATTATTTACCTCGTAAGTTTGCTCTGAAATCAGATCGTTCGGAGGCCTTTGATGTATTGTTCTCTCCAGAATCTAAAGAATATTCATTGGATAAGATTCTTGAAGAAGTGGTCAAGAATAATGAATTGCGTAAGTTTGTTATCTTTAGTACTGCTCAAAATGGTAAAACAACAGAGCTTTATAGGCTATATAACATAATTTCCAAAGATGTGGAAAAGGGTGTTCAATTTATTGCGGCATCTTCTTATAGTCAATTTCATCATGATAGTTTCTTTAATATTTTGCCATGTAGATTAGAAGAAAACCAATACATTCTTCTAGATGGTATGGACGAACTTAATGATAAAGATAGGAATTCTTTGATAAATGAACTAAGGGATTTCTTAAAAAAGTACTCAAAAATAAAGGTTGTAGTTACATGCCGTTCAAACTATAACAATGGTAGAATGTTGAGTGATTTTACTCAACTTGAAATGCTGCCTTTATCTTATGATGAAATAGTATCTTACATAAAGGGTAGTCTTGGTGAACATACGACAAGTTTTATTAAATATATCGAACAGCACCAAAACATTTCAGAACTTCTTGATGTGCCATTCTATCTGTCTTCTGTTGTTGATTATTTTGGCGAAAAACATCAGATTCCTCAAACACAAGAGAAAATACTTGATTATGTATTTACCAAAAGTTTGAAAGTGAAAGAAAAAGAGGGAGATACCATTAATGACTTAGAATATGGGGCAGAAGGCTTGTTTACTGTGATTGCGCTTACCATGCAATTTTCAGAAAAACAAGTATTGTCAGGGAAAGAATTATATAAATATTTAAAGTTTTCCAAAGAAAAAATTTCTGATCTAACTTTATATACTATATTAAAAAAAGATTCTTTTAAGGACGTTTATTCTTTCATTCATAATGGCTTTAAAGAGCATTTTGTTGCAAAATTTTTAAAGAATCTTTCCTACCAAGAAATATTAAAGATAGTATGCTACGCAAATGGTGAAATTCCAATAATTAAGAAGAACTGGTATAATGTGTTGGTTCTTGCTATCTCATATATGAATGAATCTGTCAAGAAAGATCAGATGATAGACTGGTTATTAAAAAATGATGTGAAGGTTTTACAGAATATTGATTCAACCAGTATTAGTATGGTGGTTAAGCAGAGTGTTTTAAAGGGAATTTTAGGAGAATATAGTAAAGAGCAAATTTATCCTGATGATTTTTACAAAATAGCCAAGTTTATAGCATGCTTGTGTAATACTAAAAATAATGCAGAATTCCTGTTGAAAGAGTATAGAAATGTTCATCAGATAAATCCATATTTGGCTTTGTTGGCAACTTGTGTTTCTATGATGGACTTCTCCAGTCCTTCTGTTGGCATATTGCTGTCTGACTTCAAGAATGTTGTTTTCGATAAGATAAATGAACTGGGGAATAATGATGATCAGGAAACCTATTCTTTGTATGTACCTTTCTATAGTAGTTATTTGAATACTGAAGAAGACATTGATAGACTTATCATACTTGATGTAAAGTCGAAAGATCATCATATCATACAAACTGCATTTCAGCTGATTGCTAATTTGAATCAAGCTGATAAATATGTGGGGTATATTATTGCGCAAGAAAGATATTTGCAGAACTATAGTCTAAAGAGTACAACTCATATCGTTCATCGCCATGATTTCTACAAATGTTTGGGGAATGTTTATGGTAAAAATGAGTTAAAGAGATTATGGGAGTTCTTGCCGCAACTCTTTGATGAGGAAAAGGCGGATCATAATCAGGCTGATTTGTTAAATCCTATTCAAAAAATGCTATGCAATAGTAAAGTATATGTGGATGATGGAGGGTTCTGTCAAACAGTTATAGATTCATGGATTCAAATTGCTAAGGATCATGATTATATTTCTTTGCGAGATACTATCGTTGAGATTTTTCAAGCTTTTCGTAAATTTTGTATTGATAATATGCCAAAGCCCGACTTCATTAGACTTATAAATGAAATTAGAAGTGTTGAAGATACTCAACAAGAAATAAGGCTTCTGCAAATTCTAAAAATAAAACTGTCTTTATTTGGTGATGAAACAGATTTGGAGAAATGCATAGATGTGCTGCAACCTGATTCGATAAATGATTTTGGTATTGCTACTTGGCTTACTAATAATTATGATAATGCGTGGAATCTTCTGCATTATGACTTGGTTCATAAGAAATTTCCCAAAAGAAGGTTTTACCATCCTAATGAGATGAAGTTGCGTGAAGAAAAAAGCATGGAGTTGCTTCTGGATTATGCCCAATTTAAAGAAACGGTGCTATATATTGTAAATCAGTATGCACCGAAAGCTAGAAAGGAATTGTATGCAAAAGTAAAGGAATGCGAAGAAAACAAGTGGGACAGTTATGTCGGTTCGTTTATGAGCTTATTCTATAATTATAAAACGCAGGAATATGACCTGCAGAAAATCAAAAATAAGATAGAAGATCAAAGCCTTTATGAACTGTTTGTATTGGATCAATTGGCAAATCACAGGATAAAACAGTTAACAGGCAAGCAAAAGAACTGTTTGAAAGTAATACTTGAACATGTGTTGCCGAAGATAAAAGATAACCGCACAGGACAGAGATATCTGAGCTTGGCATTAGATTATGAAATTACTTTAGATAAGGATGTTCAAGAAATATGTTTGAAATATGCTTCTGTAAGAGATAGCAGATGGGAACATGCTTATAGCCATAAACCTTTTATTGATTACGCAGTTCAGGAACTAGGTAAGGAACGAGCTGAGCATAGAATTATTTCTTTGATAAAGAATCCGAAAGGCTTAGATGTTTGTGACTTTCTCGAATTGGCAAAATACGCAATAAATGCGCACTTGTCTGGAGTGTATTCCTATATATTTGAATTCATTAAGCATGACGAAGACGGTTATTCTGGGAATATCATAAATTTGTATCTTAAAAGTGAACCTGACGGAATGGAACAAATTATGGCTATCTTCCAAGATATTCCTGATAAGCATAAAGCGTATGTCCTAAAAATGTTGATGTGCCATTTAAAGGATGATATGCAATGGGTAAAAGATACTCTAGCTCACTTTAAGGATACACTATTGAAATATGACAAAAAGACATATTTGGAGTGTCAGGCATCATTAGGTAATCAAGAGGCTTTAGAAGAGATTCTTAAGTGTATGACAGAAGATAAATATTATTTCGGTAATGTGTTTACTGCAATTAGATTCTGTAATTATACAATAGATTCTTTACCCGTTTTCGATAAACTTTTAGATCTTTCTTTTACGATGGATTCATCGTTCTGGACAAGTAGTATTATTGACGGGATAAAAGGGATGGTTGGAACCTCTTCTGTTAATCTTGAAAAGGTGATAAAGGTTCTAAGCTCAAAAATCACGGATGAACGTACGTGGTTAAATAAAACCATTGATAGCATAAAATATAGTTATTATGAAGCGGTTGACTCTCATATGACAATAGAACTGGCGGCAGAAAAGGTACGTAAAATGAAAATGCTCTCCAATTCTTTGAATATATGATGCTCATAGCGCTTTAACTGTACCGCTTGCATCACTCAAATGATACCACCTTGTTATTCTACTTACAGGTGTCGCCTACTACGAGAGCTGGAGACACCTGCTGTAATGACATCTTATAGTTCGTTATCCAATATTTCCATCATTTCTGCAGCTGTAATCACTTGTGGTTCTTTTGGGAAGTGTTTGAGATTACCTGTTACTAAGAAGGAGTCTTCCTTGCTCAGGCAGACTTCATAGAAGACTCGGTCGTCCTCATCTGGCATTTCTCCATCATAAGGGAAACGAGAAGAATCAATGACTGCATATACCATTGCGTTCTTTTCTTAATCGTCTGACTTCTCTGATTTCTTCATTGATCTCATCAAGTGACATATCAATGTTATTCTCTCTTGCAGTGTCACACATATACTGGAACGCAGCTTTTGCTTTTGCAGTCACTTCATCTTCTTCTTCATTCTTTGCTTGAATGGAGAAGGGAATGCTCTTACTGCGAATTACTGCCTTAACAAAGATGTTGATAGCGGTATTCGCACTCATGCCGAATTGCTCGCAGAGTTTATCAAACTGTGCTTTCTGCTGTTTGTCCATACGGACTGTCATTGCAGTCTGTGCCATAAGCCTAAAATGTTTAATTAATAATCATTCTGACTGCAAATATACATCATTATGGCGTAAAATGGTGCGACAGTATTAATAATTTAATAAAGATTAATAGTTGAATGAATGATATAACTGCTTTTTTTGCTTTCCTGAAGTATTGCCTTGGATATAAGGTTCCTTACCGTTAAAGAAGGAGTCTTTCGAATCCCTCCGTCTCCCTTTAGATAAGATTAGCTGCACTCGGCAATTTGAAAGCAAACTTTCATTGCGCTCATTTGCAAAATCTTTAGCCAAAGGGAGTTTTTTCGAAAACCTACCCGTCCTTCCTTACCCTTAAGGAAGGCTCCACCTCTCATCTCGGTCTTCTCCCCTCAGGGAAGAAGAGGGAAACCGCCCTACTCGGTGCTCAGAACCGCTACGCTATAAGGTTGGCGGACCAAAGCGGTCTTCGCCATGTTGTGCGGGATGGGACCGCCTTACTATAGCTTGCTGAGGTAGGGAACAGCTGTTTATAGTTTACAGTTAATAGTTTATAGTTTACGGTTAATTTCGTGGTTATTTGCTGATAACTTGCAGATTTCTTGTTAATTGCTTGGTGGTTTCGAGAAAAAAGTGTAACTTTGGCGGCAAAGTTGAACGTTTAATTGAAATAGAATGGAACAGACTGTATTTAACCCTGCTCAGATGAAGATTCTTCAAATGATGTCTTATATCAAGACTCCACAGGAATTAGATAATCTTGAAAATGTTCTCTCTCAATACTTTGCAAAGAAGGTTGATGAGGGGATTGATGAGTTGTGCGATAATGGAAGTATAACTCTTGATACCATAGAGAGCTGGGGTAATGAACATTTACGTACTTCTGGCAAATGAGAAAGATAGTTCTTGATACTAATTGCTTATTGATGAGCCTTCCAAGGATAAGCCCTTATCGTAAGATTTCGTGGAGTTATTATTGCGGAATCAAGGAAATAATCATCTTAATTAATAGTTTAAGATGTCGTAACTATTGATTATAATAAGTAGTAGAAGGAACTCATCTCGTTCTTCTTCAAGTCTTTACGACCCCTTCGGTTCCCCTCACAAGGTACAGAAACCCTTCTCGAAATGGGAAGGATGTAACCGCCCTTAGTGCTGCTTTTTCGAAAACCTACCCGTCCTTCCTTACCCTTAAGGAAGGCTCCACCTCTCATCTCGGTCTTCTCCCCTCAGGGAAGAAGAAGGAAACCGCCCTACTCGGTGCTCAGAACCGCTACGCTCTAAGGTTGGCGGGGCATCAAAGCCCTCGCCAGATATTGTGCGGGATGGGACCGCCTGGGAATAGCAGTTTATAGTTTATAGTTTACGATTGATTTCGTGGTTATTGGCTGATAACTTGCAGATTTCTTGTGATTTTCTTGGTGGTTTCGAAGAAAAAGCGTAACTTTGCGGTTAGATATTAATAAAATGAATTATTATGGCACAGGTAGCAACAATGAATCAAGCTCAATTGCAAATCCTCGATATGCTGTCATTTATCAAGACTCCTGAGGCTTTGCGAGATTTGAATAAGGTAATCTCCGATTATTTTGTTCAGATGGCTGATGCTGAATTAGATAGGATGTGGAATGAAGGAACCCTGAATGAAGAACGTATCGAGAGTTTCCGGCATCTCCATGAACGTACTCCGTACAATAAACCAATATTATAATCTTTAGGTTATGAATATTGTATTGGATACAAATAGTTTGATTATGTCAATCGCCCCTAGAAGTCCGTATCGTAAGGTGTGGAATGCTTTTCTTAGTGGCGATTATAACCTTTGTGTGTCCAATGAAATAATAGAGGAGTATTCAGAGGTTTTATCTCGTAATATATCCCCTCAAGTTTCTGAGGCCATCGTTTATGCTATATTGACTAGACCCAATGTAATTCGCAAAGATCCTCATTATACTTTTGCTTTAATTGAGGCAGATAAAGATGACAATAAGTTTGTAGATTGTGCCATTGCTGCAAATGCAAAGTGTATTGTTACAGAAGACAAGCACTTTAAGGTCCTGGAAAATATTCCTTTTCCTAAAGTGGAGGTTATAGGTATAGAGGATTTTAAATGTTATTTTGGATAAGTGGATATAGGTATATGTACTGGTTTTGGTATATCAGCATTACATGTAAGGTGCTAGATAAAAATCCTGAGCGTTGGCTTTGTTAAAAGAATATAAAAGGAAAAAGCGTGCAAGCCACATCATAGTCGCCTGCACGCTTTTTTTGTCATCTAAATTTCTGATGATTTCCAATCGAACACGATGGTGTTGTCTTCTTTGATATTGAAGCTCATACCTACCTTGATAATTTCCTTGCCGCTCATGGCAAAGGCATCGGCATAATGCTTGCTTTCTATCTGCTCAAGAGCCTCCTGGGCAGTCTTTCCAAACTTCAGCTCCATTACATAGATAGTATCGTCCGTCTCCATGGTTATATCAATTCTCCCCTTTGACGTATGTTGCTCCACTATAATCCTGAAATTCGTGAGCAAGGCAAAGATGATATACATCGTTTGCTGGTAATGCCCTTCGTAATGGGTGTTGTTGCAATAAGGCACAGTCTCCCAAAACGATTTCAGCAACTGTAATGCTTCGTCTATCTTGCCCTGTTTAATAAGCACCGACATCTTGGCGATGGTGGTATTGCACATTGCAGTCTTTGAGGTCAGATAATGAGGCAACAAACTTCTGTACAATCCAACTCTTATTTCCTTGTTAGGAATGGCTAGGGTATAGAGTTCCGTTTCTTCATCATAATCCTTGATGGTGATGTAGCCACTCTGATAGAGCAGCGGCATGATGGTGGTCATGGTTTCCGTGGCAGCATCAAAGTCATCCTTTCCGGCTTCCATGCTCTCGCCCAGGTTCGCTGGCAGAAAGTTGAAATTGCGCATCATATTGATCAGATAAGTAGGAGTGCCTGATCCAAACCAGTAGGAATCAATCTTCTGCTTGGCAAAGCAGGTTAATAAGCTGAACGGATTATAAACGTCAGGAGAAGGCCATGTAAAATGATAGCCGTCATAATTATCCTTTAACTTAGCTAACGTCTGCTCATACGATAAGTTTAATTTTTCAGCAAGTGCATCTATGTCATTCCGCATTCCGTTCACCAGTTCATCTTCCGTAATACCGCAAATGCCGGCATACGGCTCGTCCATACTGATATTGGTGATGTTGTTCAATTCGCTGAAGATGCTGAGCTGAGAGAATTTGGTGATGCCTGTGAGGAATACGAAGCGGAGCAATTTCTCGCATCCTTTTAGCGGACTGTAGAAATTGCGCATGGCGTTGCGAAGTTCTTCCAGTTTTTCATCCTCGTGCACCACATCAAGCAAAGGGGCATCATATTCGTCAATCAGTATTACCACTTGCTTGCCCGTTTCCCTATAGGCAGTCTGGATAAGTGAGATGAGGCGGACGTTGGCATCAACAGCCGGATTCGTAATGCCCCATTTCTGCTCTTGTTCTGCAAGTTGCTGGTCGAAATATCTTTCCAGCTGGGCTATCTCCATGTGTTTGCCCATGCTCATATCGAAATGCAGCACCGGATAGCTTATCCAATCCTTTTCCAGCGTTTCGATGGCGAGTCCTTTGAAAAGCTCCTTCTTGCCTTCAAAATAGCTCTTCATGGTAGTCAGCAACAGCGACTTTCCGAAACGGCGTGGACGGCTCAGGAAGAAATAAGTACCATCAGTATGTGCCATACGATATACATATTCCGTCTTGTCGATGTAGAACTTATCCTCTACTCGGATTCGTTCGAAAGTTTGTAATCCTATCGGATATAGTTTTCTTGCCATAATTGCTCGCCTTTCTTTTAAGTGATATTCTCTTTGTTGGCAAAGATACGAATAAATGGTGAAACCACCAAATTAAAAACATCTTTTCTTCATTTATGCCCCTTATCTCATTTCCTTATACCTTTTATTTCTTTTCAGGCTTCCTCTTATCTCCTTTCTTCCTTCTTGCTGTATTAATAATGGGTTAATCTCGGGAAAAGTCTTGGTTGATTATAGGATAAAATGTTCTTTAACCCTATTGAAATCTCCGTTCATCGACGTTGAACCGCGGTTCAGCGTCTATGAATGGCGGTTCATCGACGTTGAACGGACATTCAACGTCGATGAACGGAGATTTTATCTAGGTATAAATGTTTCTTTTCTCAGTTGAAAGAACTGTTTTAGTAGGTTAAAATCCTTGTTTTACCCCTCTTCTTACTCTCATTCATTCGTTTTCTTGCTCTCATTCACCCGTTTTGTGAGGGTGTGTCATAAGCTTCTTAGGATATAGATAAGGCACGGATTACACGGATTTTCGCAGATTTCTTTTGATTTTCTTTGGCGGTTTCAATAAAAAAGCGTAACTTTGCGGCAATAAACTATAAAATGAATAATGACTATGATGGGAATATTACAAGTTGCCTCTTATATATACAAGCGCTATATGGATGATTTTGGCGTTCGTATTGATGAAATGAAGTTGCAGATTTGAGTGAAGCTAAGAATCAAGGAAGAGGGTGTGGCTTATGACACACCCTCTTCTTTGTAAAACAGCTGTTTTTTATACTTTAATTATATATAAGTAAAAGATGTTATTGTATTTATCACTTATCTGATGTTTATTTCAGAATCAGGCGTATTGGCATCGCCTTGTAGCGGCCATTGTTCATGCCGTTGCTACCACTCACGAATCTCATATTGGATAATCCTATCCTCTTGTTGTAAACATCAAAGTATCTATACCAGAAACCATATTCAGGACTGTTGATACCGAAGCCCTGCGTACCTGACAGCAAAGTCTTGGTCCAGAGATTTACATGGATAGGGTTCTTATGGCTCTCGCCCTCCAAGAATCCACCCATAGGCAGATAGATGTATGGCAACTCGGAATCCACCGTCTTGATACGCACGCAGTTGTAGGTTTCTCCTAACGATGTGGACTGTGGTACCACCTCCAGATTGCCAGCATTAACTAACTCTTCGAACACGGCATCATTTGGAATGGTATAGCCTGTTGGTGCCAAGGTGCTGGAGAGATCTCCCTGAGTGGCATCGCTGGTGTTCTTGTTTTCAGAAATATAGAAATAGCCACCAATGGCTTTCTTGTTCTTTTCCAGTGCCACCACATCTGGGGCATAGTAACCATTGTTGGATGCACCTAGGTTGCGGTCTAACATATAATAAGTAGTGGTGGTTTCATCGGTCTTTTTTCCCTGTACCTTTACCACACCATAATAGAACCAGCCCTTCACCTTCTTCGTGGTATCCCCGTTTTCTGTCAGCTGATAATCAGTATATACCTTGGAAGACTCATCTATCTTATGGAAGATACCAGTATGATAAACAGGATAGGTAATCTTGATGCCAGCCTTGTTGATGATGGTAAATGAAGACTTCCACAAATCCTTGTTTGCCGTAGTACTGGTAAGGCTTACCTTCCACTTACCTTTATCTTCTTCCACTTTGATTTTACTTTCATCCTCGATAGTATAGTCATCACCATCAAGTTTAGGGATAAGATACGTGATATTGGCTGTTCCCACGCAGAAATGCAAACCATCATTTCTCACAGCCCCTTGCATTTCTGTAGGAGTGATGCCTTGCACACGGTCCAACCAGTTGAAATAGTTGTCAGCTACGGTGGAGTTATTATACTGCATGGTAACGGGTCTCTCAGGATCATCTTTTCTAAAGTCGAAACCAGCCTGCTTGATGGTTATATCAAGAGAAAGGTCGCCAGAAGTAACGGTGATGATTCCTGTACGTGGATTCTCTGACTGGTCATTCTTTGTAAGCGTAAGCTTCAAGGTATATTTCTTGCCTTTAGAAGATCTGCTTGTCTCTAGTATATCATTCTCGGTCTCTTGCTGACAAGCGGTTATCCAAGAATTATTTTTCTTGACACCATATAGCTTACCATCACTACTCGTTGCCTTTGGCAAGGTAGTAACAATGGTTACGGTAGCCTCTGTTGTGTTTGCATTTATCTCCTGATCATCGCTCACTCCCAGTTCATAGTCTTTGCAAGCTATCATTCTGGTGATTTCAGGGTTATCGTCCCGCACCTCTACTTCCAGTCTATTCTCTGGCTGGCTCTTCTTTGCCTCATCAAGCGTAGAGAAGCCATAGCCGTTTACCTTGGTTACCTTGATGGTATAATGGTGGTTACGGAGCAAGGCATATTGGGCCTTTTTGTCATTCTTGTAGAGTGCCACCTTATAATATCCTTCTCTATAATCTTCTTCTTCGCTTTTCTTATATTTCGCCTTGATGATCACCATTGCCTTGCCTGCAGAAGTTTCATTTACTGGCACGGTGGTTGCGGTACCGCCGCCCAATGGGTTGTCTTCCGTTCTGAGAACGGTAGATTCTGCCAAGTCATCGGTCGTAGGCTCAATATAATTGGCAGGAGCTATGGCTGCCTTGTTTGCCATGTTATAGACGTATAAGCCTGCATTGGTGAAATAACTCTGGATGCCTTTGTCTATCTCCAAACTAATCTTGGCGCATTGGCGCAACATCGTTACAGAAGGATTAGCTTTCAAAAGACTATCAATTGAAATTTCACCCCAGCAGATAGGGGCATCAAGCTGAGGGTCTCTCTCCTTTGCAGCAGTGAGAGACTGCAAGTCTTGTGCCTCGCTATCCGTCATATCGCTGGCATTGGCTACAAGATGTACATTCTTGGTACCAGCAGGTACATTGGTTATCCTTACCTTGTAGCTGCCATCAGACTGCTGTGATAAGGTAGATTTGCAATCTGTCTTGTCTAAGTATTCGTCCTTATCTCCATAGAATACAGCGCAGAGCGAATTGAATGTCTCCGAGGCCCCCGCTCTTGTACCAATCTGTTGCTTGGTGAAGTTGGTCAATTGAAGGTTCAAGACAAGTCCCTCGGCAGGGATTTCATCCCCGCCGAGTCCGATAGCCTCCATCGTATCCTTGCAGGAAACAAGGCTGAGGAGCAATCCAATCCATATCATTAAATGTTTGATCTTCTTCATTGCTTAAACTGATTTATAACAGTGTTCAAATCTGATTCTAATCTTATTTACTCACATCAGATGGCTTGCCAGCGTGCCAAGAGGAGCCATCGTAATAACCTGTGTCACTATGCTTCTCATAGCTGTTGCCATTGAAAAGGAGAATGGATTTGTCGTCAGAAATTTGATTATCTTTCATAATTCTGATGTCCTTCTCGTGGTCTCCCTTAACAGTCTTGAGGGTAATCACAGTCTCATACCAACCATTGCCGGCATTAGTGCAACTCCAACTTTTTCCATTTTTGTCGAAAATAGTGAATTGTTCTCTTTTGCCATTGTTTTCGTGGGCGACACCATATACCTTAAACCATCCGTAAGTCTGGAATTTGGTGTAAATGGTAAACTTGATGTTCTCAATAGTTGGCATGGCATCATATATGTTCCAAGTAGGGTCTGATGTAGGATCATAGACAATCCAACCCTCGCAGTCCTCATAGTCGAAGAGTGGAATACCTGGTTCCAAGTGTTGTGGGCAGCGATGCACAGAGTAACCTACGCTGTTGTTGTAGTTGTTGCTAAACATTATCAGCGTTTCGCCCGGTTTTATCTTTCTGTCACCAGTGGCTCCGTGCTGTGTATGTTTCTGCACAGCATTTACACTGAAGTCTTTGTAGTACCACCCCGTATTGGTTTGGTCGTATTCCATATAGTCTCCTGGCCAACCTGAATCATCTTTGCCACCCCATTTTTCTGTATATATCCATCCTTTTCCTGTGATGGCATTCTCCGTTTCACCTATTTGGGTATATACGTAGATGCAATGGTTTTTTGTTTGTGGCTGATTCTTGTCACCTGTCCATCTCTCTTCAAACCATCCGTCGTTCCAGTTGTTATTGCCTCCCTCGGTTAAAACACCCAAGAAGTTTCCTGTCACGTTAGATTTGTTCGGGTCGCTTGTGCCGGCGTATGGAATTCTGTCGTTGATGGCTCTGAAGTTGATACGATAGTTACCTACTGCAGGCTTTACCGTTACCTTGATTTTCTTGACAAAGTTGAAGCCTTCTGCAGATTCCTTTGGCTTCACGGTGAGGTAATGTACTGTCGTGGTAACAGGGTTACTGGTTGCCTTAATCTTGAAGGTTCCTTCTGAAGTATCAGGTTTATCGCAAGATGCCTCAATGGTTGACTTACCTACGGTGGAAGAGGCGTTACCGGTGAAAGAGGCGTTACCGGTGAAAGCCAAACCGCCCAGGTTGGTCTTAAACTGTACCACTTTGGTACTGTCGCTACGCCAATAGATGGTTACTTCCTGTGGATTTACCTCAAAATAAGGAGAGGCATCATACTCTACATCGAGATACTTCTTGATGTTACCAGCCTTAATCCAAACCTTTGCCGTACCCTTGTATTTTCCTTTATATTCGGAGAACTTAATGTCCTCGTTGATTTTGAATGTGATTCTATGATTCACTGCATCTAGCTTGGTCAACACAATTTCTTTCTCACCACTGGATGTTGTTACCTTTTCATCGCAACCGAAATCTGCCTCTGTCAGCATTACGTTCGACTTATAGTCGATGGAGTCTGCCGTGGTAGATGTTACGCTCGCGTTCGTCTTGCTTACCCACAAAGTAGTATGGTTGAAGTCGGCTTCTATCGTTACAGGAGTCCAGTCCTTTACGCTCACATTACAGTCGAGGGTCATGTTTCCCAGACTCTTGATTTTGCCGATAATCTCATAATAGGTTCCACGAGGGAATGTAGGCAGAGCATCTGATGCGTTCTGCTTATGTCCCAGCTTAATGGTATATTGATTCTTGTTGCTGCTATTAACTATACCGTTAATCTTCAATACCGACTGTTCCTCTACTTTAGAGATATAACGCTCTGGCAGATAGTAAGTACCTTGAAAAAGCCATTGCTTAAAGTTCGTAGGGATTGGTGTACCCTTGTTGGTTCTATCTGTAATAGATACCACATCCTTGTTGTTTTCGTTAGCATTGGTTTCATCGATGGTATATTCTCCGTTCTGATAATAGCGTCCAGTGCTAGCTTCGCCAGTAGATGAACTACGGTAAATGGTGTTCTCGATACCTGTAGCATATTCAGAAGAAACATTTGTCTGGGTAAACTTTCCATCCCATAATAAATGGGTAGAAGGAGTAAGCTTCTGAGCAGCAATATCTGTTATGCTATAGCTCTTGTCATAAAGATTATCGCTCGCAGTTGGGTCCATAATGAGGTTGAGCTTAACCTTTACGCATGTAAACTTCAGGTTAGCTGCTACCTCTGTATATTTCTTACCACTTTTTTCTATTTTTGTATCGATGATAGTACCGTTCACATCCTTAGGTTCGTAAATCATCGGGATATTGGTGCATACAGGCATACCTGGTGTACTTGTAGGTCTGTAATAGAGTACTATATTTTTGAGTTCATCTTCAGTTTTGATAGTCTTACCACTCAACACTTTGTTCATGTTGGCAACCACATAGATATGGTAAGTGCCCGGCTCGATATTGAGCTGATAGTTAGCTACATGCTGCTCCAGCATCATCGAAGCCAGTGGGGCAGGGAGCGTCTCTACCAGGAGCTTGCCTTCATTTCCTGTAGGGAAAGCATAGAGGGTCAGGTCGTTGATCTGGCATTCATCTACCGTGGCATTATAGGTAGGAAGGCCGGAAGCATCGTCGGGATTGGTGCCGCGGCTGCTGAGCACGGTTGGCACGAGTACATGTAAGTTGCTTTCTGACGAAATGGGAGCGCGCTCGCCTCCAAGTTCGTCAGAGCAACTTACTGTAACCAACAATATAAACCAACTAACTAAACTTAAAATGAAATCTCGTATTTTCATTGTTTCTAATTTTTAAAGTCAAATACTCTTATGAGCTAAATGCCCGGAAGGGGCTCTGACACCTGAAACGGTTAGAAATCGACACGCTGGATGCGCTTGCTCCAATCCAGGATGGAAATGCTGAGCTGCATATACTTCCACTGGTTGCCCTGGAGGAAGAAGTCGAGCTTGTAGTCGTACTCTCGGTCCAGGAATTCCTGTGCTGAATAATGGCGGGCTTCGAAGGCGCCACGGCCTTGAGCCAGACAGTCAGCAAGATTGATGCGTGCCACCTCTTCGCCTGTAGTCTTGTTCGTGATGGTGAGGATGGCGTTCTTGTCGTTTTCTGCTGCCGGATGCCAGATGAGTCGGGAGAACATGAGGGCGGCATGAGCGGTGCGCTCCTTTACATTGCCCTCGGTATCCTTAAACTCAGTGGTCCAGGTGTAGTATGGGGTATATGTCAACTCCTCGTCGGGGAGGAGAGAGTTGTCGTAACTGATATCGCCGTTGGCATTGGTTATCTGATAACTGAAGTCATCGGCATTGATGTTGGCAGGCTCGTCGGTCTGATGCAGGCTGATGGTGAGCTGCTTGGTATCACGAACCAGACCGATGGTATGGCCTGTAACCTGCAGGTCTTTTACTTCAACCAGTTCGTTGCTGAGTCCTTGCCAGAGTGTATCGAGCGGTTGGCTCTGGTTGTTCACCTTGCCCTGTTCGCGGTCGAGTCGTGCATGGAGGGCGGTGATGTTGTCACCCTGCTGTGGCAGAGCTATCTGGAATTTGGCACCTGGCTGCGCGAGTGCATCTTCGTATTTCTTTTGGAAGGCGAAGGTTGCGAATCGGTATTTGCCCGGTTCCAGATTGATTCTCATGGCATAGTTAGGGTCCTTGAGCGGCTGTGATGTCGCATCGTTATAGGCATCATGGCGAGCAATGAAGTTGCCCTGCTCGTCGTATACGAATACGCTGAGTCCGCCCACATGATCATTGAACATGTCGGCACGCTGCACGTTGTAGTCGTACTTGAACTGCAAGTCAACACCCATGTCACAAGGAGGCAGGTCGTCGTGCATCAAGTCGTTGCAGCTGCTGAGCATACTGCCCGCCATGATGAAGCCCCATCCCATGCATATATTCCTGATCCAACTGTTAAACTTCTTGTTTGCCATGATGCTTATCTGTTTTATGAAAAAGTAAAGTGTATAAATAGATTCTTATTCTTCCGAGATAGCCAGCCGCTCCTTAGCGCTAGAGCGGCTGAGCTATATATAATAATGTGTAATGGATTACAAATCGATCTTCTGAGAGCGCTTAGCCCAAGAAAGGATCTTTACGCTGACGCTGATGTACTGATCGTTCTCGTCGTCTGGAACAGTAGGCTTAACCTCTGGAACGTCAGGATATCCAAGACCGCTTACCTTGTTTACAGAAAGCTCGTACCAGTTGTTGCGGAGCACACCGTAACGACCGAGGAATGCTGCGTTGTCTGTACCATAACCAGTACCAGGTGTCCAAGGAGTCAACTCGTTGAAGTGCTTGATGCGGGCAATGTAGTAAGCCTCACCATTGAGGTATGTAGAAATACCGGTTTCAGCTGACAAACCAAGCTTTTTGTTGATCTTATCAACATTGTCATCTGTAACCTGTGATGAAGCAGCTTCGCCTGAGTAGGTAATGTTAGCTGCCTTAATAAGATGCTGACCAGCCTTGCCGCTGATGTTTGTACCCTTAGAAAGGTCTACATCATACTTTGCCTGCTCTTCAGGAGTTGTAATACCCATAACATTGAGAGCAACAGTCTTAATCTGTTGTTTAAGATCAGCTTCTTTCCAAATATCGGTATTGTTACCAATCTTATAGAATGTCTGAACTGTTTTAAAGCCATTAGGAGTGAAGACAGCCTTAAACACAACACGTGTAGTCTGATCCTGCTTCATGTTGTTAAGATCGAAGGTGTTCTCAAGGCAATACTGAGGATTGGCTTCACCTGCGGCGCCCGTAACGTCTTTATTTTCAATCATTTTAAAGGCTGTCTTGCAGTTTGCCAAATCCTTATAATCAGCATTATTATAGTTAGGATCTACGCCCCAATATACACGCTTGAAAGTTTTGTTATCACCGTCATAGAAACGAGGTGTACTCCATATTTTGGCAAAACCCGTAGTAGTCGAAGACAAACCACCAATCTGATGAACCGGGAAGGTAGACTTATTGGTTACGTCAAGCTGCCATTTCTCTATTTTCACTGTGGCACCAGCGTATGTAGTATTGTCACCAATAGAGTAACCTTTTGTTTCAAAGTCTTTCATTGTAACCTTAGCCAAACCACGCTCTACGTAAATTGTAGTAGCAGGATTAGCCTGTGCTTCCTCTTTTGAAGCGTAAACACCTTTAATATCAACAAGAGTTGTAGGCTCGGTTGTTTCATCCTTATACATCGGAGCATTTGCCATAAAGATGCCGTTTAAAGAGACGTAATTGTCAGCATTAGCCTTTGAAGCATCCTTACTCCAAGTTGCATAAGTATCGGCAGTAGTAGGCAATGTTACCTTCTTGGTTTCATCATCTTTAGTATTACCTAAAATCCGCAACTATCATCCAATACACGATTAAGGGTAGATTTATGAGTCGT
>OOAI01000534.1_pt1 | contig 21597 bp, 18 predicted proteins | sample 1671191 | NCBI WGS metagenome assembly OOAI01 (sample SAMN06348131, study PRJEB24527) | human gut metagenome | biome: human gut; feature: ankylosing spondylitis patient; material: feces | host: Homo sapiens | place: China | collected 2015-10 | reverse complement strand
GGCAAGGCCCGCACCCGCACCGTCCCGCGAGCCGTCGCCCGAAGCGCCCGCCCCGAACATGCCCGACGAGCCGCCACCGCTCGATACGGTCTGCTGATCGTCCGGAAGACCCGCGCGGCCCTCAAACGAAGAAGGCTCCGCCTTCCTCCGTCGAAACGGAGAGAAGCGGAACCTTTCGCGTCCGGATGGATCCTCGCAGGACGACGTCCTGCGTCAGAGCTTCTTAACGAACTCGGACTTGAGCTGCATCGCGCCGAAGCCATCGATCCTGCAGTCGATGTTGTGGTCGCCTTCGACGAGGCGGATGTTCTTCACCTTGGTGCCGATCTTGAGCGGCGTCGAGGCACCCTTCACCTTGAGGGTCTTCACGATGGTGACGGAGTCGCCGTCGGCGAGCAGCGTGCCGTTGGCGTCCTTCACGACGAGTTTCTCCTCGTCATGGGCGGCTTCCTCGCCGGGCGTCCATTCATGGGCGCATTCCGGGCAGACGAGATGGCCAGCATCCTCGTACACGTACTCGGAGCTGCACTTCGGGCAAGGCGGAAGAGAGGTCATGGCGGTGTCCTTGAACTGTTGTTTCTGTTGGGTTTCTGAGTTGCGGGCGCCTGCACGCGGAGCGCAGGCGCGAAAGGAGCGCATTCTAACATGATGCGCATCGAGTTCCGCCGAAAACGGGCGGGTATTTGCAAGACTCAGCCCAGCGCGGCGACATCGGCCGCCATGCGCGCGAGGAGCGCCTCGTCGGGCGTGAAGCCCGCAGGATCGCCTGGACAGAATTCGAAGACGTACTTGCCGAACACGCGGGCCTGACGGCCTTCGGCGGTTTTGTCAAAGAGCGCGAGGAGCAGGTCGGCGTTTCCTGCGGACGGTCCTCCGCAGGTGACCGCAAGGCCCATCGGCTTGTCCTTGAGCGCCGAGACGACGTGCGGATGCTCGCCGCCCACCCACTTCATCAGGGCCGACATGCGGTCGTCGAGGCACTTCATCTGGGCCGTGAAGCAATGCCCGTAGAGCGGCGTCGCCATGAGCACGACGTCGGCCGCCACGATCTTCGCGAGCACCGCATTGGCGTCGTCGCCCGTCTGATGACAGACGAAGTGCTCCACATCCTGTTGGCAGCGCAGGCAGCCGATGCACCCCCTGATGCCGAGTTCGCCGAGCCTGAGCGTCTCGACATCATGGCCGCCGAGCCTGGCGGCGAGGGCCTCAAGCACGCGGGCGGTGTTGCCTTCGCGCGGACTGCCGTTGATGAGAAGGATCTTCATCCGTGTTGTCTCCTGTTGTTGCCCGAGGGGCGGGCTTTGGGTTCCGAGAGGTCCTCATGATAGCGCGACACGGCAAGGCGCACGCAAAATGCGAGAAAAGGCCGTGCTGATGAGGCACGGCCCTTTCGATTTCCTTTGATCCCGTTCGATCGCGTCTTGCGGACGCTTCTACCAGCTGCCGCCGAAGAAGCCGCCGAAGATCTGCGCGGCCCTGTCGAGGTCGAGCCTGTCGGGGTGGGTTTCGCTCAGTCTGCGGCCGGCCTCGCGCTCGGGACTCACGGTGCCGCCGAGCATGTCGGTCATGCGCTGGAAGACCTCGGGGTCGATGCGGCCGCGGCAGAGGAAGGTCTCCGCAAGCGTATTGCCCTCGCCCATCGCGACGAGCTTCTCGCTCGTCTTCTGCATCCAGGCCTTCGACTTCTCGCCCTCGGGGTCGCCGCCCATGGTGGCGAAGCAGCCGATCGTCTTGTTCCTGAGGCGGGGCGCGATCCTGAGGATCTCCTCGGGCGCATCGCCCCTGTCGCACCAGAAGCCGAGCAGGACAGGATTGTAGGGCGTGAGGTCGTCGGGAACCTCCGAGGGGCGCATCATGACGGCGCCGGGCAGCGCGTCGCAGACGGCATGTCCCACGGCCAGCGTGTTGCCGGTGCGGGAGCTGATGATGATCAGGGGCTTCTCGGTCATGTCGGGATTCGTTCAGGAAGCTGGAAAAAGAAAGTATAGGACGCCGCGCCCGTTTCGCGCAGGCAGAGAAGCCTATGACGCCTTCTCCTCGACGCCGATGCCGAGCGCCTTGCGCCATGCGCAGGTCGCCTTGCACTGCTTGTCGGCCTTGTCGAGCATCTTCTCGTGCTCGGCGAGCTCCTCGGGCGAGGGCTCGGGCATGGTCAGGCGGGCGATGATCTCGGGAGGAATCTCGACCGCATCGCCCCAGTTGTCGAGGTCGATCTCGCCCTGGCCTCGGGTCATCGTCAGATACACTTCGGCAAGAAGCTGACTGTCGAGCAGTGCGCCGTGGAACACGCGGGCGGAGTTGTCGATCTTGTGCATCAGGCACAGGCCGTCAAGGCTCACGCGGCGGCCGGGATACATCTCGCGGGCGATCTCAAGCGTGTCCGTGATCTGCGCGACGTAGTCCTCGAGCCTGCCCCTGCCGAGACGCTCGAGCTCCATGTTGATGAAGCCCACGTCGAACTTCGCGTTGTGAATGAGCAGCTCCGTGTCGGAGACGAAGTCGAGGAACTCGTCCACGATGTCCGCAAAGACGGGACAGTCCTTCACCTTCTCGTTCGTGATGCCGTGAATGGCCGTCGTCTCCTCGGGAATGTCGCGCTCTGGATTGATGTAGATCTGCAGATAGTCGTCGGAATCAAGCGAGATCTCGCGGCCGTTGAGCCTCACGCAGCCGATCTCGAGAATGCGGTCGCCCTTGTCGGGATCAAGACCCGTCGTTTCCGTATCGAGCGTGATCTGCGGCTTGTTGAAGCTCGAGTAGCGCTTCTCATGCGGCTTGGGCGGCACGAGGATCTTCTTGCGGGGACGAGCCTGTTTCGGGGCGTCCTTCGAGAGGTTGATCCTCTCGTCTTCATACTCGGTGGTGGAGGCCATCTGCGTGTCTCTCATGTGTCTGTTCTGGTGACCTAACTATATCGCACATTGATCCCGACGACGTCCCTGCACGACCGCAGCCGTGCGGCCGCCTCGACGCCGCAGACGGCATCATCCTGTCTGAGCCCCGGCCTCACCGTCCTCTGAAACACGCCGGCGAATTCGACATGCTCGTCTCGCGCGTCGCGTAGAATTCCTGCAGCACAATCAATCGTTTCGGGCTGCGTCCGCGCCTCGTCCTGAACGGGATTTCGCCTTCACCTCCCTCATGAAAGCCTTTTGCCTCCTTTCTGCAGCACTCCTCGTTCCGCTCGGCGCGGCTCTTGCAGCGCCGTCCGCCACGATCGAGCCCGACGCCCCGCTCCGCAGCGAAGCCCGCACCGTCGTGCGCATCGGCCTGCTTGACTTCGAGTCGGAGGCATCCTACCTGAGCAGGCGCGAAAACATTCAGGAAACGATCGTCCGCCATCTGCAGGAAAATTCGCCCGGTCTCCGGATCGTTCCGCGCTTCTACACGACCGAAGCGCTCTCCGAAGCGGCGAGAAAAGGCGAGGTCGAGTTCTTTCTCGGCAGCTCCGGCTTCTTCGTGCAGATGCGTCCGATGGGCGCGCGCGACATCGGCACCATCACGTCCAGGGCCTTTCCCGATCCGAACCGCTGCGTTGCGGGCGTGATCGTCGTCAGGAGCGGGCGACCCGACATCACGGACCTCGCGAGCCTCGAAGGCATGACGGCCGTCACGACGAGCCGCGCGAACTTCATGACGTACATGCTCAACATGGGCGAGATCGCCGCCGCGGGCTTCAGGCCCGACAAATTCTTCAGCGCCGTCACCGAAACCGACAACCGTCCCGTCGAGGTCCTGCGCGCGGTCGTCGAGGGACGCGCCGACGCAGGCCTTCTTCGCGCCTGCATGCCCGAGGCCATCACGGAGCGCCATCCCGAGTTCGCGGGCCGCTGGACCGTCGTCAACGACAAGCCCGGCCTTCGCGCCGAGGCGCTCGGCTGCCGCTACTCGACCGACATGTATCCGGGATGGACGATCGCGAGCGTGCCGCATACGCCGCCCGTCATCACAAAGCATGTCGCAATGCTCCTGCTCAACCTCAGGCCCGACATGACGCCGGGCGGCTTCACCGTCTCGATCGCGACCGAGTTCGACCGCGTCAACGACCTCTTCCGCTCGCTCAAGGCCGGTCCCTTCGCCTATCTCAACCACTGGACGCTCGAGCGCATCTGGGACGAGGCCAGAGGCGGCGTCCTCCTGCTCCTCGGCTTTCTCGCCGCCTGGATCCTGCACTTCGCAAGACTCGAGAAGCTCGTCAGGCGCCGCACCGCCGACCTCAGCGCCGCACTTGAGCGCGAAAAGGCCGCCCGCGAACAGGTGCGCGAGACGGGCGCGAGGCTCGACAGCCTGCAGCGCGCAGGCATTGTCGGGCAGCTGAGCTCGATGTTCGCGCACGAACTCTGCCAGCCGCTCTCGGCCGTTCGCTGCTACCTGCGCGGCATGCGCACGCTCATGCGCCGCGGCGCACCCGACCCGGTGCTCGCCGAACGCTGCCTCTCGGGCATGTCGGCCGAGCTCGACAAGGCGGGCGCGATCATCGACCGCGTGAGAAGCTACGCCAGAGAAGGCGCCAGGCGCGACCTCCCCGTCGACCTGCCCGCACTCCTCTCCGAGTGCCTCGCCGACATGACGAAGTCCGATCGCCTCAAGGTGCCCGTCGCCGCGGACATCCGCCCCGGCCTCATCGTCTCGGGCGACGCCGTGGAGCTTCGGGTCCTCCTCATCAATCTCGTGAAGAACGCCCAGGAGGCGATTCTCTCGGCGCCCGAACCCGCGCAAGCCTCCGAAGGCCGTCCCTGCGGCCTCTTCATCACGCTCGACGCGGCGGACGAAGGCGCCGCCGTGCGCCTCACCGTCGCCAACACGGGCGCGCTCCTCACGCCCGAAGCGCTCGCCGAGATCGGACGTCCGCTTGCGAGCTCGAAGTCCTCTGGCCTCGGACTCGGACTCATGATCTGCAAGTCGATCGCCGAGGCCCACCTCGCCACGCTCGCCTTCTCGGCCCGCACCGCAAGGGACGGCGGCGGACTCGCCGTCACGCTGACGATGCCCGCCCGAAGCGAAGCGCCTCTGCATGAAAATTCCGGGAATCTGCCATGACCGAATCCGAATTCGACCCCGCCGAGCGCGACTCGGCACTCATCCGCCTCGTCGACGACGAACCCGACGTGCGCGCCGCGCTCTCCCTGATGCTCGAGATCGAAGGCTGGCGATGCGTGAGCTACGCGAGCGCGCGGGAGTTCCTCGTCGAGGACATGGACTCTCCCGGCTGCCTCGTCCTCGACGTGCGCATGCCGGGCATGAGCGGCCTCGAACTTCAGCAGGCGATGGAGGAGCGCGGAATCGAGCTGCCCGTCATCTTCCTCACGGGCCACGGCGACCTCGACACCGCGATCCAGAGCCTCAAGCGCGGCGCGGTCGACTTCCTGCTCAAGCCCGTCGACGACGAGAAGCTCCTCGCCGCCATCGCCTCGGCCGTGCACAAGGACCGCCTGCGCCGCGAAGGCCTCTCGGCCGAACTCCTCAAGGCGGGCACCAAGGCCCTGAGCGACCGGGAAAGACATCTGCTCGAACTCATCTCGCTCGGCCGCAGCGACGCGCGCATCGCCTCCGAGCTCGGCATCTCCGAGCGCACCGTGCAGGGCCACCGCGCCAAAATCTACCGGAAGTTCGGAATTCATTCGGGCAAGGTCCTCGAGGCCATGCTGCCCGACATCATGCGCCTCATCGGCAGATGAGGCCGGCCCCGCCGTTCTTCGCCGCCGCCCGCTGCTCTCTTCTTCACGCACGGGACGAAATCGCCTCCCGTTGACCTTTTCCAAGTTACGCGCGTAATCCGTCGGCCGACAATGCAGTCATGACAAACCGAGCGCAGCCCACGGGCTTCGGGGTCCCCAGAAGGGGCCCCGTCGAACAAGACCACCCGCTGCTTCGCTCCAGAAGGAGAAACATCATGACCGCGAATCTCACCCGCCGCCGCATGCTCGCCGCCGCAGGCATCGGCACCGCCGCAGCCGCCTTCTCGGGCGCCGCATCCGCACAGTGCCGCAACGACGTCAAATGGGACGAAACCCACGAAATCGTCGTCGTGGGCGCGGGCGGCGCCGGCATGGCCGCCGCCGTCAAGGCCGCCCAGACTGGCGCCAAGGACATCCTCGTCCTCGAGAAGCTCGCCTTCACGGGCGGCAACACGCTCATCGCCCAGGGCTTCATCAACGCCGCCGACCCCGTGCGCCAGCCGCGCCAGGGCATCAAGGACTCGCCCGAAAACCACATGAAGCAGACGCTCGCTGCCGGCGACTTCCGCGGCGATCCCGAACGCGTCAAGGTCCTCTGCGACAACGCCTACGGCGCCATCACCTGGCTCGAATCCCTCGGCATGAAGTTCAAGGACAACGTCATCCAGATCTTCGGCGCGCTCTATCCGCGCTCGCACATCCCTGCGCTTCCGAAGGGCCAGGGCTACGGCACCGTCCTCACGAAGGCCGCCAAGGAACTCGGCGTTCAGGTCCGCACGGGCCTCGGCGTGACCGAAATCATCCGCGAAGAGCAGTTTGCGGGCCGTGTGATCGGCGTCAAGGTCCAGCCCGCCAAGGGCCCCGCCCGCTTCATCCGCGCCACGAAGGCGGTCGTTCTCGCCGCCGGCGGCTTCTCCGGCAACCGCTACCTGCGCGAGCTGCATGACCCGCGCGTCAAGGGCCTCGGCACCGACAACCTTCCCGGCTCCACGGGCGAAGTCGCCATGGCCGCCGTGCGCGTCGGCGCCTACCTCGTCGGCATGGACTTCATCCAGTCGACGCCGGGTGCGCCCGCCGGCAAGAAGATGAAGCTCCTCCTCAACTTCAACGTCAACGGCTCCATCTACGTCGACAAGCGCGGCAACCGCATCGTCAACGAAGGCGAACGCCGCGACGTGATCCGCGACGCCGTGCTCGGCACGCCGGAACGCTACGGCTACACGGTCTGCGACAACACGAACTTCATGAGCTACGACGCAGTCAACCGCAAGGCCATCATGGAAGGCATCAAGATCAACGAGGCCTGGACGGCCCCGACGATCCGCGAACTCGCCGAAAAGATGGGCGTCGATCCCGACGGCCTCGAGAAGACGATCAAGCGCTACAACGACCTCTTCGTCAAGAACGGCCGCGACGACGACTTCCACAAGCAGCCTGTCAACCTCACCAAGCGCATCGAGGACGGTCCCTTCTGGGCCTGCTACACCGGCATGACGGTCCATCACACGATGGGCGGCATCAACACCAACGTCAAGGCCCAGGCCCTTGACTGGGAAGGCAAGGTCATTCCGGGCCTCTACGCCGCAGGCGAAATCACGGGCGGCATCCACGGCACGAACCGCGTCGGCGGCAACGCCGTTCTCGACTGCTTCGTCTTCGGCCAGATCGCCGGCGAAAACGCCGCGAAGGAAGTCGCCTGACGAGACCTCCGGGGCTCACGACTGAGAAGTGCCGGGCGCCGTCCTCTCTCCTCACGGCGCCCGGCATCGACCTCACGCATGCGGACTTCTCCACCGCATGCAGGCACGCCCGCCCGGCCGGACCCACGCTCCTCCGACGGCCCGGCAGGCAGACGTACAGAAAGGGGCCGGTTCTTCACAGAACCGGCCCCTTTCCGTACGTCTGCAGCTCTTCCCTCACCGCCCCGAATCCTGCTCGTGCACGAGCGAGGTGATCACGCTCCTCAGCCACTGCATGGCGGGATCCCGATGTCCGCGCTCGTGCCAGACGAGCTTCGGAACCCATTTCGTCGAGCACTCCTCGGGAAGCGGCAGAATCCTGAATTCATCCGTGCCCGCGACTTCATGCGCGAGCATCTCCGAGCACGTGAAGCAGAGGTCCGAACGCTTGACCATCTGCGCGGCGCTGAAGAAGTACGGCGTCCTCACCGCACGCGGCCTTGCGATCCAGGCCTCGGAAACCGACGCGTCCATCGCCTTGAACACCCATTCCGGCCCCGTGCGGACTTCCACGTATCTGTGCGCAAGGCACTCTTCGAGCGTGAGTGCGCCCGCCTCGTCGAACCTTCGGGCCAGCGGATGATCGCTTCGCACGACGAGCACGCTCCTGCACGACGAGAGCGGCAGGCATGCGCAACCTTCGGGCGCGCGCTCGATGGGAAAGATCGCGAAGTCCAGATCGCCTCTCTGGAGCTCAACGAGCCAGTCGTCTCCGTTGGGTGAGAGCCGGAACGTGACGCCGGGCGCCATTCTGGAAGCGAGCGTGACGGCGGGCTCGATGTAGAACATCGCATGATCCGCGCACGCGATCCTGAATTCGCGCACCAGACTCGCGGGATCGAAGGTCTCCTCGACGAAGAGGTCCTCGAAGCTTGCGATCACGGCCGCCACCTTCGGCTCAAGCGCGAGTGCCTTTGGCGTGGGCGTAAGGCCGCCCGAGCATCTCGTGAAGAGCTCGTCCTCAAAGGCCTCGCGAAGCTTCGTGAGCGAGCGCGACGCCGTCGCCTGCGGCATGCCAAGCTGCGAGGCGGCCCGCTGAAGGTTGTGCGTCGCGCAGAGCGTCCTGAAGAGAAGCAGGCTGTCGCGGTCGAGATGTTCCTTCGGTTCTTTTCTCATTTTTGAGCGGTTCCATTCATCAAATATGACCTGAAAACGTCTGAAATTCACAATGGTTGGAAATTCCAGTCTTCTCTAATCTTACAGCCATGGCGCCGGCGCTCCCGGCAATCAATGCCGCGACCTCAAGGACGTCCGCGCCAGAAGACAACACCACGCTTTCATCTCCCCGACCAGGGATCCAAAGGAGTTTCCTCATGCAGTCCTTCACGCTGAAGCTCGCCGCCGCGGCCGTTGCCGCCGCCTGCATTCTTCCGGGCATCGCCTCCGCTTCGGGCGGCGGCTCCGGCCCGAACGTCCAGTACGCCGTTCAGGGTAAGATCGGCGAAGTCATCACGAATCCGTACAAGATCGCGCCGCTCACGGCCGTCATCCGCAACGGCGGCTACCAGCTCAAGGATGCCGCGGTCCGCATCGTTCCCAAGCACGGCGGCGCCGAAATCAAGTACAACGTGAGCGACGTTCAGCTGCGCACCCATGCGGGCATCCCGGTCTTCGGCCTCTATCCCGACTACAACAACACGGTCGAGGTGTCCTACACGATCGTCGACGGCACGAAGGAAACCCGCGTCGAAAACGAGGTCTACCGCATCTACGCGCCCGGGATCCACACCGAGACGAACGGCACGGCCGCCCAGCACCACGCCATGTTCGAGACCGAAGTGAAGAAGGTTGCGCCCGAATTCAAGGACCGCCTCTACTTCATCAACAACTTCCTGCCGTCGGGCGGCAACGTCGCACGCACGACCTGGAACAACCCGATGGGCGGCGCGCTTGAGTGGGTCTACTATCCGCAGAACGCCGTGATCGACACGGCGGGCGACGTCCGCTGGTACATGTTCGTCTCGCCGATCTACGATCCCGAGAACATCTACAAGTCCGGCATCATGATGGGCTTCCATCAGGCCGACGACGGCTTCCTCACCTTCGGCTACGGCCAGCGCTACGCCAAGTACGACCTGATGGGCCGCGAGGTCTTCAACCGCCGCCTGCCCGTCGGCTACGCCGACTTCTCGCACGCCATGGACCCGGCCCAGAACGGCCACTACTTCCTGCGCGTCTCCTCGGCCGACTACCGCCGTCCCGACGGCAAGCGCGTCCACACGGTCCGCGACGTGATCCTTGAGGTCGACCAGAACGGCTGCGCCGTCGACGACTTCCGTCTCTTCGACATCCTCGACCCGTACCGCGACAACGTCATCAAGGCGATGGACCAGGGCGCCGTGTGCCTCAACGTCGACGCCACCAAGTCCGGCCAGACGCTCTCCGCCGAAGAACTCGCGAAGATGGACACGAACAATCAGTTCGGCGACATCGCGGGCGTCGGTCCGGGCCGCAACTGGGCCCACGTCAACTCCGTCGACTACGACCCGTCCGACGACTCGATCATCATCTCCTCCCGCCACCAGTCGGCCCTCATCAAGATCGGCCGCGACAAGAAGGTGAAGTGGATCGTCGGCTCGCATGAAGGCTGGAAGAAGGAGTTCCAGGACAAGCTTCTCACGCCGATCGACAAGAACGGCAAGCCGATCAAGTGCGAAGGCTCCAAGTGCGAGGGCGGCTTCGACTGGACCTGGACGCAGCACACCGGCTGGCGCATTGACGCCAAGTCCAACAAGGACATCTTCTATCTCTCCGTCTTCGACAACGGCGATGCACGCGGCATGGAACAGCCGGCGCTGCCTGAAATGAAGTACTCCCGCGCCGTGATCTACAAGATCGACCAGAAGAAGATGACCATCCAGCAGGTCTGGGAATACGGCAAGGAACGCGGCTTCGAATGGTACAGCCCGATCACGTCCGTGACCGAATACCAGGCCGACAAGAACTCCGTCTTCGTCTACTCGGCCACCGCCTCGCTCAACATGAAGCAGTTTAAGAGCGTGAGCCCGAACCCCGTCATCAACGAGTTCAAGTGGGGTTCCACGGAACCGTCCGTCGAAATCGTGCTCAAGTCCACCATGGGCTACCGCGCGCTTCCGATCTCGCTCGACAAGGCCTTCAGCCGATAAGCATCGGCGGATTCAGTCCTGCGGTCTCTCTTCTCTTTGGAACCGCAGGCCTCCTCAGGAGGCGCATCGTCTTCAGACGCCTCCCTCCTTCTCGCGCCGCGCCTTCGGGCACGGCGCCTTTTTTTATCCGCCGCCCGCACCGCCTGCCGCATTCGCCCTATGCTGCCCGAATGAATCGGAGCTACAATGCATTCCGTCTTCAATTCCTGCAGAGGCGTTTTCACAATGTTGATCCGCTTAATGGCCTTCATATTCGCTGCAGCACCGATGCTGCTCGCGGAGTGCTACGTCGTGAGCGAAATCCTTCTGCTCATCAAGCCGCGTCAGGGCGGCGCCCTCGCCGCCTTCAACAAGGCCTCGGCCTATGCAGCCGCGCTCGGCATCGCGCTCCTCTCGGGCTGCGTGGCCCTTCAGTTCTCGTCGGTCGTCGCATGGCGCACCTGGGTCGACGCCGTTTCGGCCCTCGCCTACGTGGCCGCGGGCCTTCCGTTCATCTACGTCGGTCTTCTCGAGGCGGGCTTCGGACGACATGCACATGACGCGCGGCGCGAAGCCTGCGGGCTTCTCCGCCGCGCCCTGCGTCCATGCGCGCGGATGGTCACGCTGCGGCCTTGAGCTCCTTCGCTCTTGCCGCGGCCTGCCTTCCGGCCTCGCGTCCCATCACGAAGCAGGCGGTCATGCCTGCGCCGCCGAGTCGGTCGCCGCCGAAGATGCCGCCCGCGCATTCGCCGGCGGCGTAGAGTCCGGGCACGAGGCCGCCCGAGGACGCAATGACTTCGGCCGCACGGTTCGTCCTGATGCCGTCGAGCGTCGTGTGCACGTAGATGCGCTCGGCTCCCCAGTAGAAGGGCGGCCGCTCGATCCTCTGGCGAAAGAGCCTCTTGCCCGTGCGCGCGTCGTACCCCTTGTCCGCCGCCCTGTTGTAGTCCTCGATCGTCCTCGCGAGCACGACGGGCTCGATGTCCATGGCGGCCGCCATCGCGTCGATCGAGTCCGACTTCCTCACGACGCCGTTGATGAGCTTGACGCCGAGCGTCGCTCCCTTGAAGGAGCGGTCGTCCGTGATCACCCAGCAACGCCTTTCGGGAAGCGACAGAATGGCGTTCGAAATCACGTTCCAGGGACTGTTCTCGTTGACGAAGCGCCTGCCGTGCATGTCGACGTAGATGTCGGCGCCCTGATAATCGAGCAGGCGTCCGCCCCAGAACGGAAGCGCCTGAAGGCCGAAGCCCGTCGTCACGAACGCGCCGTTTCGTCCCGCGCACTCGATGAGTTCACCCGTTGCCCCGTCAAAGACCGTACCCGCCGGATTGGCACTCGTCGGCACGTCGGACGTGAGCAGCGGATTGATCTTCATGCGCGCCTCAACGTTGGCCGTGAAGCCCCCGCAGGCGATGACGAGGCTTCGCGTCCTGAGCGTTCTTGCGCCCTGAGGTAAATTCACTTCGACAACCCACGCATGCCCCTCGGGTCTGAAGCCCGTCACGGGCGTCGAGAGCGCAAGCCTGCAGCCGAAGCGCCTCAGGTGCGCCATGAGCGCAAGCACGTAGCTGCGGCCCGCCGAGTTGCCCGGCATCGCGTAGCTCTTGGCCTGCTTGCCCGAATACGCGATGAACGGTTCGCTCCAGAACACGCCGAGGCTCTCGAGCCAGTCGAGCACGCCCGCCGAATCCTCGCCGATCTTCGCGAGCACCGCCGCGTCTCCCGTGCTGCCGCCGACCTCGAGCGCATCCTCGACGAACCTGCCGAGCGTGTCGTTCGGATCGTGCGAGCGCGAGGGCGCCACGGCCGAAACCGAACCGCTCGAATAGATCGAATGTCCGCCCACGAGCGGCCCCTTTTCAAGAACCAGCACGCGGCCCGCACCCGACTCCAGGGCTGCGGCCGCAGCCGAGAGCCCCGCCGCACCCGAACCCGCGACGATCACGTCCCAGACGCCCGAGGCGCCCGGATCGAGCGTGTCGGGCGCGCCCGCGGCAAGAAGCCGGCCCGGCACCGCCGCCGCAAGACCCGCACCCGCCAGAAGACGGCGCCTCTGCGTCATGACGCCGCCCCTCGTGTCCTTCATCATTTGCCCGTCCCCGCAAGGCCCGCCCTGTAGTCCGCGGGCAGGTTCTCGAGCCAGCGGTAGGCGTCGAGCGCGCTTGCGACGCCGAGCTTGGCGTAGGCGTTGGCCTTGTGCATCTTCACCGTCTCGGCGCCGATGCCGAGTCTTTCGGCAACGTCCTTGTTGGTGAACCCCTCGGCGGCGAGCATAAACACCTCGCGTTCCCTCTGGGTGAGCGACTCGAAGGTCCTCCTGTAGTCGTCCGCCTCGGCCGCATCGCTCTCGGCGGCCATCGACTTCGCGCAGGCGCGCTCGACGGCCCCCGCAAGCGCAAGCGGATCGCCGCGCTTTTCAAGAAAGTCGGCTGCGCCGTACTTCATCGTGTGCACGGCCGTCGTGATGTCGCCGTGCCCCGTGAGGAAGATGACGGGCAGCGTGCACTTCGCGTCAAAGAGCCTGCGCTGAAGCTCCACGCCCGTCATGCCGGGCATGCGGATGTCGAGCACGAGGCAGCCCGGCCTCGAGAGGTCGTCGCGCTCGAGAAAGTCGGCCGCGCCCGCATAGTCCTCGACCTGCCAGCCCATGGCCTTCAGAAACTCGCGCTGGCTCTCGCGAAACGCATCATCGTCGTCAACAAGCCTCACGAGCGGCGTCCTGATCATCCGCTTCATGCCTCTTCTCCCTGTTCATTCACCTTCATGGTTTTCCTGCCTTCGGCGTCCTCTCCTGCGGGGCCTGCCGCGTCGATCTCGACCGTGGCCCGCACGCCGCCCTCGGGTCTTGCCTCGAAGCGCAGCGTCGCACCGTGACTGTCGGCAATGCCCCTGCAAATCGTGAGTCCGAGTCCGAGGCCTTCCGAAGTCTCACGGCCGGCCTCGCCGTCGAGCACCTCGCAGGCAAGGCCTTCGGCGCGGGCGTTGAGTCTTTCGAAGACCTGCGCCGAGAGGACGGGCCCCGGATTCTCGACCGTGATGCGCCATCTTCCGTCCGCAGCCCTCACGAGCTCGACCCCGACGGCAGCCTCGGAGCCCTTGAGGCCGTCGAGGCGCCTCACGGCGGAGGCCGCGTTGCGAACGAGGTTGAGAACGAGCACCTCGAGTTCGAGCGGCTGCCCGAAGACGCCCGCATGGCGCTCGGCGACTGCAACGCTGATCGGGACGCGGGCGTCGCTTCGCTCTTCCGCCCTGTAGGCCCTGACGGCGCTCTCGACGATGGCGTCGAGCTCGCAGATCGCGACGCGTTCGTGCTCGCGCCTTGCATACTTTCGGACCCTCGAGACGATGTCGGCGATCCTCGTCGCCTCGCCGTCGATGCGCGAGAGTGCATTGGAGAGCGCCTCGGCCGCCGCCGGATCGGTCACCGCCGCCGGCGGGCACTTGATTCTTGCAAGGGCGGCCCAGGTGCGGATCGCGCCCACGGGCGCATTGATCTCATGGGCGATCATGCCCGACATCTGCTGCACGACGCTTCTGCGCTCGAACATCGCGAGCTGGGTGCGCGTGGCGGCCGCGACCGCCGAAAGCCTCTCCTGCTCGGCCATCGAGCGCCTGAGGTCCTCGGTCCTGCGCCTCACGAGCCTGTCGAGCCTCAGCTCGTTGAAGATGAGAAAGAGAAGAAGCCCCGCCCCCAGCCAGAAGGCGGTCCTGTGCCTTGCATAGAGCGCGGCGGGACTCATGTCCCTCAGATAGGCCCAGGGGCCGAGCTGCAGCTCCTTGAGAAGCGCGTCGACGCCTGCGTGGGAAACGTTGGTGAGCCATTCGGCGCCCGCAGTGTTCCTGAGGCTCAGAATGGCGATCGTCATGTCGCGCACCATTTCGGAGGGCGCGTGCGGCAGTGCCAGAAGACTGATGTCGGGATAGAGCTCCGTCGAGTACCTGCACGGAATGACGGGCGCGCTCTTTGACTCCTCGCTCTCGAGCACCCTCAGGCCCGAGACGTCCGCGAGGCCCTCGTCGCCGAGCGTCTCGAGCAGACATGCCGGCACGACCGCCATGTCGGCCCTCCCTGAGAGAATGGCGCCCACGACGTCGGGATAGTCGTTGTTGCGGCGCACGACTCTGGCAAAGAGCCGCGTGGGATCGATGCCTTCGCGCCTGAAGACGCGCTCGGCGGCAAGCCAGCCGTCGATGGCCGTGGGCAGGGATGAGAAAACCGTGCGGTCCTTGAGGTCCCGGAGCGTCCTGTAGGGCGAATCGCTCCTCACGACGAAGGCCGCGCCCACGGCGCGCTCCGCCTCAGCGAGCCCCTTGAGGCGCCTCGTGGCGATGCGCACCGAAGAAACGCCCGCATCGAGCGGAAACACCGATCGCGCGAAGATGAAGTCGGGCCTGAGCCTCTCGAGCTGCTCCGCACTCTCGGCGGCCGCGAAAGTCGCCGTCCTGATGCGGTAGCCGCGCAGCCTCTCCTTGAGGGCGGCGATGGTCTCGTGGATCGTGAAGGCGTCGTACGGATTGACGAGCGTGTCGGGCCAGGCCACCGTCATCACGGGACGGGTGTCGTCGGCGGGCGCCGTCAGGGACGGGTGCGAAAGCCCGTCCGGAGCCACTCCGGAAGATCCCGGCACGACCGCGCAGACCGGGCCCGAAAGCACGGTCCAGAACAGCGCCGCAAGAAAACCCGCAGCCGAAAAACGCTTGACGTCGAGAGGATTCATGATGCTTCCGAGAGGAGGAAGAACCCTAGGGTTTACGCTTACCCCCATGCAGGGGTAGGCGTTTTGTGAAAACTCTAGCAGAATTTTGACCTGAAGCAGAACTTCAATTCCAAGTCCGCCGAAGAGCGGACCGCTCCTCGGAAAAACAGTTCGACCCAAACCTTCAGAATTCCAACGCGAACCTACAACACAAGGACATCCACAATGGACCGCCGCTCCTTCATCACGGGCCTTGCCGCCGGCACCGCCGCTCTTGCGCACACGGGCCTTGCTCAGGCCAGCACCTCCGAAGCCTTCTCCAAGAAGACGCGTCCCGTCGACACCATGAACCGCATCGGCGGCTGGACGAACGGCAGCGTCGAAGTGATCGACATCAAGGGCGTGCGCATCGGCGAAGGTCGTCCGAAGCTCATTGCACCGACGACCTCCAAGACCGAAGCCGACCTGATTGCCACGGTGAAGAAGTTTGCGGACATGCCCGCGCTCAACGTGATCGAGGTCCGCATCGACTACCTCGGCAAGATTGATCCGCAGGACTACGCCCGCATCACCCGCGACGCCTATGCCGCCGCAGGCGACAAGGTCGTGCTCGTCACGCTGCGCAACGGCACGGACGGCGGTCCCTTCATCGCCGACGACGAATGGTACGGCCGCGTCTTCGAGGCCGTCCTCACGGAAGGCCGCGCCGACATCGTCGACCTTGAGCTCTTCCGCGACCGAGCCATGATCGACCGTCTCGTCAAGCTTGCCCACAAGCAGGGCGTCAAGGTCATCATCTCCGATCATGAATTCAACTTCACGCCCGACGAGGATGAAATCATCCGCCGCCTGATGCTCGAAGAGCAGGCCGGCGCCGACATCCTCAAGATCGCCGTCATGGCCCACAGCCCCGAGGACGCCCTCGCGGTGATGAGCGCCACGGCCAAGATGCGCCACTACCACTCCGTCCGTCCGATGCTCACGATGGCCATGGGCCGTGCAGGCGTCCTCACCTGCATCACGGGCGAGGGCTTCGGCAGCGACATGACGTTCGCGAGCGTGGGCGGCAAGGCCTCGGCTCCGGGCCAGATCCCGGCCGAGGACTGCCTCAGGGTTCTTGAAACGCTTCACAAGGCCATGAACCCGTAAGGCTCCTCTTCCTCCTGCGGGCCTGCGCTCACCTCCATCCCCCGGGGGCGCAGGCCCGTCTCCTTCGATCCGAAGGACAAACGTTCTCCTTTTTCATCAACCTACGACTCATCACAAGTTCAGGACTTTATTATGAAGAAGACTCTGATCGCCTTTGCAGTTGCCGCGGCCTTTGCGTCCGCCGCCTCCGCCGCGAGCTTCAAGGCCGGCACCTACACGGCCACCGCTCCCGGCATCCACGGCGACGTCACCGTCGAAGTGACGTTCACCGCCGACAAGATCGCCGACATCAAGGTCACGAAGCAGTCCGAGACCGTGGGCATCGGCTCCAAGGCCGTTGAACTCCTTCCCGGCCGCATGGTCGCCGCCCAGTCTCCCGCCGTTGACGGCGTGACGGGTGCCACCATCACCACCGAAGCCATCCGCAAGGCCGTCTCCGACTGCGTCAAGCAGGCCGGCGTCGATCCCGCCAGTCTTGTTCCGCTCGCCGTCAAGAAGACCGGCGGCCAGAAGACGCTTGAAACCGACATGGTCGTCGTGGGCGGCGGCGGTTCCGGCATGTCCGCCACGATCCGCGGCCGCATGAACGGCATGAACGTCATCCTCGTCGAGAAGATGCCGTACATCGGCGGTGCCGCCGCCATCTCCGGCGGTCAGGTCGTCGCCCAGGGCTCCAAGCTCCAGAAGGCCTTCGGCTCCACGGAAGACTCTCCCGAGTCCATGATCAAGGACTTCATGGCCAACGGCCACAACCTCAACGACCCGGCCAAGATCTCGCTCTACGCCAACAATGTCGGCGCCACGATCGACTGGTTGCATGAAAAGGTCGGCGTGAAGTTCATCCCGAACGACCTGCCGTTCCTCGCCGAGTACTCCCACCGCCGCGCCCTTGAATTCCAAGGCGGCGCCAAGACGATGGCCCAGCACCTTCGTGAAGTCATCGCCGGCAACGGCGCCCAGGTGCTCTACAGCACCCGCGTCGAAAAGCTCCTTCAGGACAAGGACGGCCGCGTGATCGGCGTTGAAGCCACGGACGACAACGGCGTCAAGTACACGATCAAGTCCAAGGCCACGCTGCTCACCACGGGCGGCTTCGGCAACAACAAGGACATGCTCGTCGAGCCGATCAAGTCCACGCTCTACTATGGTCCCGTCTCCTCCACGGGCGACGGCCACCGCATGGCCATGGAACTCGGCGCCAAGACGCAACTCATGCAGTACGGCAAGCGCTACCCGAACGGCATTGAAGTCGCGCCGGGCAAGGCCAAGTCCACCATCTACGCCAACGTCGGCGCCTTCGACCAGGCCGGCATCCTCGTCAACATCGACGGCAAGCGCTTCGTGAACGAAAAGGCTTCGAACCGCCACATCCTCGATCCGATGCTCCAGAACGCCAACGGTCAGGGCTACGTCTTCATGGACCAGAAGTCCTGGGAAGGCTTCTACAAGCGCCTGCCTGAAACAGGCGTCTCCCATGAGGATGCCGACAAGTACCTCGCTCAGGACGGCAAGACCGCTCCGCTCTTCGTGAAGGGCGCCACGATTGAGGAAGTCGCCGCCAAGGCCGGCATCAACGCCGCCGCCCTCAAGGCCACCGTCTCCCGCTACAACGGCTTCGTCAAGGCCAAGAAGGACGCCGACTTCGACCGTCCGGTCCAGTACATGAAGGCCGAAATCTCCGCCGAAGGCCCGTACTACATCGTCGAGCAGCGTCCCCGCTTCGCCACTACGATGGGCGGCCTCTGCACGAACGACAAGCTCAACGTCGTCACCAAGGACGGCAAGCTCATCCCGGGTCTCTACGCTGCGGGTGAACTCGTCGGCGGCGTGATGGGCGACGACTCCCCGGCCGGCGCCAACGTGGGCTGGGCCCTCACCTCCGGCCGCGTCGCTGCGGACGCCATCAAGGAAGCCGTCGGCAAGTAAGGATCGACGAACCTTCCCAGCCTCCACTCTTCCCCATCGGGGCCGCCCCGCAACGGCGGCTCCCGACTTCCGGGCCCGAAGCTCTCCAATCGGCTTCGAGTACTTCCAGCACGCCGCCGCAGTCGGCCAGAGGTTCGTTGCCGCCGACGGCATCAACAAGAACGGCTACAACTTCGGCGACGCCGCCAACGGCGCCGACGGCTACGGCATCGCGCTCGGCGTCTCCGCTCCGGTTCTCGGCGGCACCGCCAAGGCCCATGTCGGCTACATGGACGCCGAAGGCAGCGACGACAGCGCCCAGGACGTGACCCGCTGGAACGTCGCCGTCGGCTACGACTACGCCCTCTCGAAGCGCACCTCGCTCTACACGGCCGCCGCCTACACGAAGGACGACGTGAGCACCACGACGCTCGACGCCGAACCGTCCATGGTTGAAGTCATGGCCGGCATCATCCACAAGTTCTGATGAACTTCCATTGAATTCGGGCCCGGCGCATGGAGACTTCGCGCAGGGCCCGTTTCCCTCTACTTTATTTCCTCATTGATCTTGACGCCCTGCCCGCCTCCCTGTGCCGGCAGGGTCTTTTTGTCAGCGCCCCGCGCGCCGCCCGACCCGCTCAATGCGCCTGCGCACTTCTGCCTAGGTTCGAACACCTACCGCCTTCCCAAACGCATTCCGCCTTCATACAATGAAAATTGGAAACGTTGGGTTGGAGGAACGAACATGTCTTCCGAAATCAGAATCGAATTGAGCGACTTCGACGCCGAGCTGCTTGCCAACATCGCCGAACGCGAAGGCAGGACGCCCGAAGCGGTCGTGCTCGAGGCCCTGTACGAACTCTTCTCCGAAAGGCTTGAAGAAAAGTCCTTCCTCATCTCCAAGGACGAGTTCGAGGTCTGTCTCGCCATTCTCTCCGAGCCCGCCAAGAAGGCGGCCGCCGCAGACTGACGCCTGATTGACGACACTCAGGATTCGCACCTTCCCGCCGCATCCCGGCTGCGCCGGCCCCTCGTTGCCCCGATCCATCCTCGTCCGAGCCGGCAGCGGACGCGGACAGTCTTTTCTCGTCTCAAAACAATCATGAACGCACGCACACTCACGGCCTTCGCCTGCGCCGCCGCAGCCCTCGTCTCCCTTGGCTCCGCTCCCGCCGCTGCGGGCGAAAGGCTCGACAACATCGTCAAGAACAACACGCTTCGCGTCGGCACGCCGGGCGACTATCGTCCCTTCGCGATGAAGGAGGACTCCGGCTACGCGGGCCACGACATCGACGTCGTCAAGGCGATGGCCGAGATCTACGGCTGGAAGGTCGAGTTCGTCCCGACCACCTGGAAGCAGATGGCGGCCGACCTCAAGGACAACAGGTTCGACGTGGCCGTGGGCGGCATCACCCGCAGTCCCGCCCGCGCGCTCATCGCCGACTTCCTGCCCGCCTACGCGCCGTTCGGCAAGGTCGCGCTCGTCAACGTCAAGATGAAGGACAAGTTCAGGACGCTCGACGACCTCAACCAGCCCGACGTGCGCGTCATCAAGAATCCGGGCGGCACCAACGAGGCCTTCGTGCTCGCCAACCTCACCCGCGCCAAAGTCTCGACCCATGACAAGAACTTCGAGATCCCGGGCCTCATCGCCGAAGGCAGGGGCGACGTCATGATCACGGAAAACGCCGAGGCGAAGCTCTACGCGAAGAAGGACAAGCGCCTCCACGCCGCCTTCCTCGAAAACCCGCTCACGCCCGTCAACTACATGGGCTTCATGCTGCCCGTCGACGACCCCGACTATACGCGCGTGATGAACTATCTCTGGGACCTTTTGGATCGCCGCGGCGAACTCAAGTCCATCGAGGCAAAGTGGCTTGATTGACGGCCAGACCGCCCTTCGCAAGGTTCTCAGGGCCCGCCAGGCAGCCGCCTGCGGGCCCGCTTCACGTCCGGTCCCCGTCCCAGTTCTCGAAAATCCCGATGCGGCCCTGCGGATCACTTGGTATCCTTTTGGAATTCGACTCAACCGCCCGGGCCCAAAGTCCGGATTGAAGAAAGGATTATTCATGAGCATGCTTGAAGAATACGTGCGCGACCTCGCCGAACTCGTCAACCGCGACTGCGGCACGACCAACTGTGCGGGCGTCACGTCCGCAGCCGAGGTGATGAAGCGTCACTTCGAATCGATCGGCTGGGAGGCCGAGCTCGTCGACCTGGGCCCGACGGCGGGCCGCGGCCTCATCTGCCGCAACAAGCCGGGCTCGACCGAATGCGACGTCATCTTCAACGCCCATCTCGACACGGTCTTCCCCGACGGCACGGCCGCCGCGCGTCCCTTCTCGATCGAAGGCACGACGGCTCACGGTCCGGGCTGCTCCGACTGCAAGAGCGGCGTGCTCGCCATCTTCTACGCCTGCCGCAACGCCCGTCCCGAAGACCTCGAGCGCCTGAGCGTCTGGTGCGTCTTCAATCCCGACGAAGAGCTCGGCTCCCGCGCCTCCAAGGAATGGCTCCGCGAGCTCTCCACGCACGCGAAGGCCGCGCTCGTCTTTGAAGCCGCGCGTGCCGGCGGCGAACTCGTGCGCTCCCGCAAGGGCTCCTCCAATATCCGCTTCACCTTCAAGGGCCTCACGGCGCACGCAGGCAACAATCCTCAGGACGGCCGCAACGCCAACGTCGCCGCCATGCGCCTTGCGCTCGCCGCCTACGAGCTCGACGACAAGGCCCGCGGCACGACGGTCAATCCCGGCCTCATTCACGGCGGCACGGGCGCCAACATCATCTCCGACCACGCCGAAGTGACGCTCGACCTGCGCTTCTGGAACGACGAGGACGGCCGCGAACTCATCTCGAAGATTCGCGCGCTCGCCGAAAAGACCTGGGTCGAGGGCGTCACGCAGACCGTCGAGCAGCTGAGCTACTCGCCCGCCATGCCGCTTTCCGAAAACACCAGGGCACTCGTCGAGAAGATCACCGACGCCGCCTCCGAAGCGGGCTTTGACGCCAAGTGGGTCGACGCCGGCGGCGCCTCCGACGGCAACCACATGGCCGAGGCCGGCATCCCCGTCGTCGACGGCTGCGGCCCCGCCGGCGGCGGCTTTCACTCCGAACGCGAGTTCCTGCGCCTTGAAACGGTCGAGGAACGCATCAACATGATCGTCAACCTCCTCAAGCGTCTCTGATCCTCAGAGCTCCATCAGGCGACGTCTGCGACAAAGGCCTCCGATCCTAGGGATCCGGAGGCCTTTGTCCTGCCGTCAGAAATCGGATAGGGGTGAGGACTTTTGATCCTCAGCCCCTTCCACACCACCCACCG
>OOAI01000533.1_pt1 | contig 21621 bp, 17 predicted proteins | sample 1671191 | NCBI WGS metagenome assembly OOAI01 (sample SAMN06348131, study PRJEB24527) | human gut metagenome | biome: human gut; feature: ankylosing spondylitis patient; material: feces | host: Homo sapiens | place: China | collected 2015-10 | reverse complement strand
TCGTCCTCGACGCGGGGCTGCACGAGCGCGGCGGTCGCCTCCTGCCAGCGGGTCATGAGCCCGGCCCGCACGGGTTCGAGCAGGGCTTCGGCCCGCACGATGCCGTCATGTTCGACGAGCATCAGGCCCACGCGTCCCGTGAATCCCGCGGGGACGAAGCCCGCAGCCTCGATGCGCCGGCGGGCCTCGAGAACGCAGGCGTCGGGGGCCGTGGTCCAGGGATCGGGAAGCAGGGCGGGGCGTCCGAGGACGAAGGGAAACTCGATGACGAAGGGGACTGAGGAAAGCGGCATGGGCGGACGGCGTCTGGAGGACGTGAAGTCGGACGGAAATGCAGGCATTTTAGACCAGCGGCATCTGATCGGGACTTTCCCGAAGCCTGTGCGGAAGAAACGGACGGCGGGCATAGAATTTGGCGGCAAAGCCGCGCGCCTGCCGGAAGGATGTGTGCGAGCGGGCGGCCTATCCCTTTCAATTCATACATGAGGATGGACATCATGACCGAACTGCCTCCGCTTCTTCCCGAGTACCTCGAGCCCGTCAGGGCGCTCTTTGAAAAGCCGCGCGTCAAGCAGGCGATGAAGCTTCTCGACGATGGCGCCGAGGCCGCGATGGTCATGCAGTGCGAGCTCTGCGAGATTCCCGCGCCGACCTTTCATGAAGAGGTTCGAGCCGCCGAGATCGTGCGCCGCATGAAGGCGCTCGGCCTCAAGGACGTGCACGTCGACGAGATCGGCAACGTGATCGGCCGCCGTCCCGGCAGGGGCGACGGTCCGGTGCTCGCCATCGGCGCGCACATGGACACGGTGTTCCCCGAAGGCACGCCGATCAAGGTCCGCCGCGAAGGCGACCGCTACTGGGCGCCCGGCATCGCCGACAACTGCTGCGGCCTGCGCTGCCTTCTTGAGACGATCCGCGCCTTCGAGGAGACGGGCGTCGAGACCGAAGGCGACATCTGGTTCGTCGGCACCGTGGGTGAAGAGGGCAACGGCGACATCCGCGGCTCCAAGCATCTCTTCAACGGCACGAACCACATCGACGGCTTCCTCGCCGTGGACAACGCCGACATGGGTCGTCTGCTTTACGCCGCCATCGGCAGCCACCGCTACCGCTTCACGATCACGGGGCCGGGCGGCCACTCCTGGACGAACTTCTCGGAATGCCCGAGCGCCGTCCACGCCATGTGCCTTGCGGGCGCGAAGGTCGCGCACGTGAAGGTGCCCGAAGGCCCGAGGACCACGTTCACGATCGGTACGATCAAGGGCGGCACGAGCGTCAACACGATCGCCGCCTCCTGCCAGGTCGACGTCGACATGCGCTCGCTCGACGACGGCAATCTTGCCGCGCTCGAAGCCATGATCTTCAAGTGCTTCGAGGAAGGCGTGGCCGAGGAGAACGCCATCTGGGGCGTCACGGATCCCGCGAAGCAGGTCAGGCTCGAAGTGACCATGATCGGCGACCGTCCGGGCGGCCAGCGTCCGCACGACTGCCCCGTCCTCCAGACGAGCCGCGCCGCCATGGACTGCCTCGGCCTCGAGCTCAAGCGCTACACCTGTTCCTCGACCGACGCCAACAAGCCCGTGAGCCTCGGCATCCCCGCCACCTGCCTCTCGGGCGGCGGCGCGATGTACCGCACCCACACAGTCGACGAGTACTACGACGCCATTCACATCGAGGAAGGCCCCAAGATGGTCTTCCTCACGGCCTGCGCACTCGCGGGCGCCGAGGGCATGAAGGCGCTTCTCCCGAAGCTCCCCGCCGCCTGAGCCTGAATCCGTTTCCGTCTTCCTGATCGAAGACGACTGAAGGGGCCGCCCGCGAACGTCCGCAGGCGGCCCCTTTTCACGAAGTTTCGGGAGAGCGGGCGTCAGCTGCGGCGAAGTCCCTCTCGGAACGAGCGGAAACCCGCTTTCGCCACCTTCCGGGGTTCCCGACAACTTCGTAGCGGTAAGCGCAATCCCACCCCACGCGCATCTGCAGGACCTGCATGAACCGACGATGCACGATCCTGCTCGACTCTTGAGCATGCAGTTTTGTATTGTGCTAAGTAGAAATACTGAATTTTATAATTAAGGTTTTTTACGTACGATAGTGAAAGTGCCGTATGGTGAGATCTCATCTGGTCATCCATTCCCGATGGGGGCTGAAGGGGTGATATTCGTGACGGCCGTTTGAGTTGTTGCGTGGCACATATCCCGAAATGGGTAGGACGGGTGAGGTTCGGGCGAATTTCGGGTTTTGTGCGGGCCGCTCAAGGGAGCGCACGGATGTGACAATTGAATTTCGCACGGCGCGAAGGGGAGTAAGAATTGTTTTGTTCTCGTGTGCGGGCCGGGAGAGATTCGCGACGACGCGCTCGGGCGTCCGGTCGTGCGCCGTGCCAATGAAAAGAAATTTAGCGCGGGCAGTTTTTGCGCATGCTTCGAATTGCGGAAAACGCAATTCACGGCCTCGTCGCGGCGGATTCGCGAGTGAACGGGGGTCAAACGGGCGGGCGGATTTCCTGTATGCTTCTCTTGTCGCTTGTGCTTCCCGCCTACTTGCTTGCGGGGTTGCGCGGCGTCCGTTCGGGAACGGATTTTGTGGGTCCGCCCCGAATTCAGCAAGATCTGCCGGTCGGTCGGTGGATTTGATTTTCAGCCCTGCCCCATGCGGTTGCAGGGCTTTTTTTGTCTCGGCGAGAGGCGTCGGGTTCTGGATTCTTATGCGAGCCTTAAGATTTGCGCAAGATTCGCGGATAGAATCGGATCATCCCCGCGCAGTCCGAGGCGTCGTTCGATTCGCCTGCGGCGCATGCGGCAACCACAGCGCACAAGTACAGAACAAAAATGACAGCCATTCACGAAGAGGGCGCGCCTCGAAACTCCCGTGCCTTTCTGATCGTCTTCCTGGCGTTTCTCTCCGCCTTTGGTCCGTTCGTGACCGACTTCTATCTTCCGACGCTTCCTGATCAGACGGTCGACTTCGGCGCGCCCGCCTCGATGGTGCAACTCGGTCTTTCCGCCACGATGTGGGGGCTTGCCGCCGGGCAGCTCTGGATCGGTCCGCTTTCCGACACCCGCGGGCGCAGGATTCCGCTCGCGGCGAGCCTCGCGGTCTTTTCGCTCGCGACGGCGGGTGCGGTTTTTGCGCCCGACATCGAGACCTTCATCGCGATGCGCTTTCTCGAGGGGCTCGGCGCCTCGGGTGCGGTCGTGATGTCCCGCTCGATTGCGGCCGACCTGCATGCGGGCAGGGAGCTTGCGACCCTGATGGCCGTCGTGGGCGCCATCCAGGGCATTGCGCCCGTCACCGCACCCATGATCGGCGCCCTGATCGCCGAGGCTGCGGGCTGGCGCGAGATCTTCATGCTGCTGCTTGCGATCGGCCTCTCGCTCACGTTGGTGACGCTTTTCGTCTTCAGGGAGTCGCTCTCGAAGGTCCGTGCCCGTCCGAGGGGCTCGGTGGCGGCCTCCTTCGCGCCCCTGATGCGTGATCCGCTCTTTCTTGCGGTCACGGGCCAGCAGTTCTTTTCGTCCGGCATTCTTTTCGGGCACATCTCGGCTTCGCCCTTCATTTTTCAGACGATCTTTGGTCTCAGTCCGAGCGCCTACGGCATGGTCTTCGGCATGCTGGCGCTCTCGATCACGGCGGGCGCCATGGCGAGCTCGAGGTTCGCAAGCCCAGTCTCCGCCATGGAAAAGGGCGCCTTCGGTACGCTGATCGGCGGTGCGCTCACGGCGGCTGCCTTCGCACTCGATGCGCCGCTCCCGGCTGCGATCGCCGCCATGATCGTGATGCTCGTCACGCTTGGCCTCACGCTGCCCTCGGCCATGACCTTCGCGCTCACGCTCCACCGCGAGCGTGCAGGCGCCGCCGCGGCCATTCTCGGCTCCGTCGCCTTCCTGGGCGGCGGGCTCGTCGCACCCTTGACGTCGATCGCCGATCCGCGCGTCTGCGTCTCCGTGATCTTCATCTTCTCCGGCCTCATGCTCGTCCTCATTGCGCTCGCGACCCGCAGGGGGCTTGCCCGCGTGCGCGACCGACAGGCGGGCGAGGCGCTCGAGCTCGTGAAGGATTGATTGCACTCGGACGGTGAATGGTGCGGACGGGACCGTCCGATTTCGTGCGCGGCGCTCCGACTTGTGGCATTCTCTTGAGTTTCCGTACGCAAGTTTCGAGCCCGCCCATGATCAAGAGCCGCCTCACGCTGACGCTTCTCGGCGCCTGCGCCGTTCTCGCCGCCGCCTGGCCCTTCCGCTACCAGCTCTATCTGCATCTGCCGTCAGAACCCGTCCAGAGGCTCGTGGTAAAGGACGGCCTCTACTGGCAGAAGGGAACGGTCTTCAGCGGCCGCATCACCGAAACGGACGTCCTCAAGGGCGGCGGGCTCATCACGATCACGCCCGTGATCGACGGCCTCAGGGAGGGAAGGTCCGTCACGTTCGACGACGGCGAACCCGTGGCCACGGCCGAATGGGTCGCAGGCAGGCTCGAGGGCCCCGCCGTCAGGACCTCACGCAGGACGGGACGCGTTCTCGAGGAAGCCTTCTACAAGGACGGGCGTCTTGACGGCGAACGCAGGCTTTATGGCGAGGACGGCACCTTGCTCAGAAGCGAAACCCATGCGGGCGGCGTGCTCGACGGGATGGTGAGGGAGTTCGCGCCCGACGGCACGAAGCGTCTTGAGGCCGAATACAGGTCGGGGAAGCTCGAGGGAAGAACCCGCCGCTTCAATGAAAAGGGCGTGCTTGTCGAGGAGACGACTTATCTTGCGGGCGTGCGCCAGGGCCCGTTTGCGCTCTTTTTCGAGGAGACGGGCGAGCCCGCCGTGTTCGGGAACTACATGAACGACTCCTTTGAAGGGCGCGTGACGACCGTGAGGCCCGACGGCACCCGCGAGATCCGCTCCTACGTGAGGGGTGTTGAGAAGGGACCCGTCGAAATCTACGCGAGGGACGGGAAGAGGATCGACCCGGAGGCGGTGCAGGAGCCTGCCGCCGATGCGCCCGTCGAAGTCCAGGAGGCCGAAGAACACCTGCAGGAGAGGGAGGAGCCTTGAGACGGCGCTCTTCATGGGCACAGGCTGTTACATCCGGACATGAGTCGGACAGTCGCTTTTCCTATAATTTTCAGAATGCCTTCAATCGGAAAACATTCCTGAGAACAACCCGCTCATGAAAAGCGCATCCGTCTTATCCGTCCTCGCGGCCGGCACGATTGCCGCGATTTCCACTTCGGTCTGTGCAGGCTCGAACGGCACCGATGCCGTCATGCGCAGCCTCGACCAGGTCAACCGCATCTACACGCCCGAAAAGACGACGCACACGGAACTTCTCCTGCGTCTCAACGATCTGGGCTGTCACTACCGCGTCAACAACCGCATGAAGGCGGACCCCGAGGACATCATGAAGCACACCTTCGGGTGGTTCTACAGGCTTCTGCCCGACGAGCGCGGCATCGCCAACTGCTTCCCCGTCACGGTCTTCTTCCAGAACAGGGAGGACGGTCGCGACGTGATCGAGATCGACGGAGGCTCGGGCGGCGACCGCAAGGCGCTCATCAATGCGCTCAAGCGCCGCTGGGGCGAGCCTCTCACGACGAAGGGCCGCAGGCAGAACGCCCTCTACTGGGTCTTCAACGCAGGCGACCGAACCATCGTCCTCAAGGAGATGGGCATCCTGCGCAACTACGAGATCGAGATCCAGCCCGTCTCCTACTATGACGCCGTCAAGCGGCGCATCGAGGAGGAGCAGGCGAAGGCCGAGGCCGCGAAGCAGGCCGAGCTGGCCGCCGCCCAACTTGCGGCCTCGAACCTCAAGGCCGCCGAGAAGGAGGCCCGCGAGCGCGAGGAGCGCATCGCACGCGCCCGTGAGATCGCCCGCACCCATGCCGGACGGCTCTTTGGCATCCTGACGCCGGGTGAAACCGACTTTTTCGTCGCTCAGGCCGAGGCCGAGGCCGCAGGCTGCAGGATCGAGCGCGACGGTTCGCTCGTGAAGACGGGCGAGGGCCGCGGCGAGCCGTGCTTCATTCTGCCAGGCCATCCCGCACTTTCCGTTGAGCAGTTCAAGGGCGGACTCGGCTTCATGGTCCGCTACGGCGCGGACGACAACGGCGTCGACGCCATGCGCACGAAGCTTTCGGCCCTCGGCCCCGTGTCGAGCTACGAAAACCGCGGCTCCATCAACCACTACTGGCAGGACGCGGGCATGACCGTCGTCGAGACGGGCCACGAGCGCCACGGCTCTCCCGTGAGCTTCCTCTTCATCTCCAAGGCCACCTTCGAGAAGGAGCTCGAGCGCATCCTGCAGGAAAAGGCCGAGGCCGAAGCCGAACACAGGCGCGAGAACGAAACGCTGCAGAAGATGTTCTGACGTGCTCCGGCGCCTTTCGCAGTTTTCGAAACGGTCCTCCCGAACTTGGGCAGGACCGTTTTGTTTGAGTTAAATGAGGATTTTTCTCGTCGCCTCCTCGACCTCCTCGTCCTCGCGCTTGTCGTAGCGCTGGGTGGTGAGGACGGAGGCGTGGCCCATGGCCTTTCGCACGAGGTTGATGTCGGTGCCTGCGCCGAGAAGCCTCGTCGCGAAGGTTCGTCTGAGGTCGTGAGGCGAGAAGTCCTCGACGCCCGACTGGCTGGAGCGGGCCTTGAGGATCTGGTAGACGGCGGAGGAGGTGATGGAGTGGCCCGTCGAGATCCTGCCGTAGCGGCGCACCGCCAGGAAGACGTTGGGACAGGGATCGCCCGCCCTGGCCTCGAGCCAGACGGCGAGGCGCTCCCATACGGTGTCGGCCACCGCAACACGGCGCTCCTTGTTGCCCTTGCCGCGGACCGTGATCGTGTGGCGCACGTGGTCGACCTGCTCGAGAAGGAGAGAGGCGATTTCGGATCGGCGAAGCCCGCAGCCGAGCGCGAGCGCGATGATGGCGGCGTCGCGCTTCGAGCGGATGTCGCCGTCGGCCTCGGTGGTCTTGAGAAGACGTCCCGACTCGGCGGGCTTGAGGGCGCGGCCCTTCGGTACGCGGCCGCCGCGCACGGACTTCACCTCCTTGATGGCCGCATAGGTCTGCAGCGGCATGAGGTTCTTGAGCCAGCACTGCTTGCAGGTCATCTTGATGACCGAGAGCTGCAGGTTGATGGTGGCGGGCGAGAGGCCCGAGCGCACGCGCGTCTCGCGCAAGGCAAGCACATGGTCGTACGTGAGCATGTGCCACTCCATGGTGTGAAGGTCGGCGGCGCCGAAGAAGCGCGAGATCTGGTTGAGAAGCTGGATGACGCGCTTCTTCGACTGACCGTCGCCGAGCGTCATGACGTAGGCCTCGGCGGGATTGAAGAAGTCGCGGCGGCTCGGCATGACGACGGGCGCGGGAAGAGAGGAGTCCCTGAAGCAAAAGGCGCTGTCGAGGACGCAGCAGGAGTAGTCCCTGACGGGACAATGACGGACGATGGATGAAGCCAGCATGATGGGCGGACGAAAAACAATGGACACGAACGATGGGCGAACCCTGGAAAAGGCGTGGTTGCGCGAGCTTGTGCGCGGAATTTACGCGGTCATGCACTGACTATAAACGGTTTTCTCAAAACACCCGACCCCCTGCATTTCAGCGGGGCTCGCGGCGGGTGTCCTTTCTGCGTGCCTCTCCCGAGTGTCGGCGGGACGACAGCAGGACGCTGCGGACTGAGGCAGACTTTCATGCATGATCCGGGCCCGAGCATTGAGCGGACCCCTTGACTCAACCGGACCAGTGACCACAGGAGAAGAACATGGACATGGAAAAGAGCAGCCGTATCAATAGGCGCGGATTTCTGAAGACGGTTGCGGCTGCAGGTGCAGTCGGACTCGGCGCGCGCGGCGCGGCCGCCTCGCAGAAGAGGACGCTCGTCTACAAGCCGGGCGTCTACACGGCCAAGGCTGCGGGCATCAGCAGCGACGTGACCGTGACGGCCACCTTCGGCAGGGACCGCATCATGGACGTCGTGATCGACGTCGCGGGTGAAACGAAGGGCATTGGCGCCGACATCGGCGGACTGATGGCAAAGCGCATGCTCGAAGCCCAGGACTGTTCGGTCGACGGCGTCTCGGGCGCGACCGTGACGTCGAACGCCGTGAGGACTGCGTTCGCAGACTGCATGAGCCAGGCCTCGGGCACCACGGTGACGGTGAAGGTGGACGTCGACGGCGCGAAGAAGGACGACGTTGATCTCGACAAGGTGGTGCCTGCGACAGTCGTGAAGACCGATGCCGTCGTGCTCGGCTGCGGCGCGGCGGGCATCCAGGCGGCGCTCGTGCTGCAGGCCGCGGGTGTAAAGACGCATCTTCTTGAGAAGGGCTCGAGCTGCGGCGTGAGCAACGGCAGTCAGGCGGGCGGTCCCGCTCTTGCGGAAACGCGCGTTCAGGCTGCCGAAGGCGCAACGGTTTCGATAAAAACGCTTTTCGAGTGCCAGTACGGCTTCAGTCGCGGCACGGTGGATGCCGCCCTGCTGAGAAAGTGCATCTCGCAGGGCGAGCGCGTCGTTTCGGCCTTCATGGACAACGGCGTGAACATGGGACTCAGGCGCGACGCCTACGGCATGGGTTTCCGCGCCCGCCACAACTTCGCGAACAAGGAGGGCAAGCAGCTGCGCGGCGTCGATCGCTTCGGTCCTCTCATCGCGAAGTTCGAGTCCATGGGCGGCGTCTTCGAGACCCAGCGCGAGGCCGTCAGGCTGTTGAAGACGGGCGAAGCCGTCACGGGCGTGCTCGTCAGAAACGGCGGGGACGGCTCCTGGATCCGTTATGACGCAAAGGCCGTTCTGGTTGCGACGGGCGGCTACGCGGGCAACGACGACATGATTCGCGAGCACTTCGGCGACATCAACGTCATGCCGCTCTGCAATACGCTTTCGAACGGCGCGGGCTACAGGATGGTGATCGAGGCGGGCGGCATCGCCGACCGCAACTGGGCGCTCTGCTGCAACGAGTTCGGCGGCGCCAATCGCAAGTGCGCCAGGCAGGGCAAGGCCGTCGTGAGATCCAACGATGCGCTCCGCTTTGCGATCTACGGCGGCCTCATCGTGGACGGCAACGGCGACCGCTTTATGAACGAGCAGTACCTCTCCGACCGTCCCCTTGCGCTGGGCGGTGAAATGAGCCTGCGCAAGGGACGCTACTACGCGGTGATCGACGACGAAATGCATGAACGCTGCCGCGACGAAGGCATCTTCGCCTACTTCGGCAGCCCGAAGGCGTGGTACGTGGGCGCAACGGGCTTTGCGAAGGAGAAGCTCCCGAAGCTCGACAAGGACATGGCCGAGGCCGTTGCCCTCAAGTGGGCGGCCGAAGGCACGCTTGAGGAGTGCGCGCTCAAAAACCTCGCGAAGACCGTCGAGGCGTACAACGAGCTCTGCCGAAAGGGCGAGGACGACCATTTTTTCAAGAGCGCCTGTCTCCTCAAGGCGCTCAAGGGCCGCAGGTTCCGCGTCGTCGAATACGAGCCGAGCATCTGGTGCACCTTTGGCGGTGTCAAGACGGACGCCTCCTGCCGTGCGCTCACGCCGGCTCAGGAGCCGATTCCCGGTCTCTACGTGGCGGGCGTCGACAACGGCAGCCTCTACTGCTCCCCCTACTATGAGAACGAGGGCGCGGCGCTCGGCACCGCCTTCACGAGCGGGATCGTCGCAGGGGAGTGCATGGCGAGGTTCGTGAAGGGCTGATGCAGCGGATCATGAGCCATTGAGTACGACGGGGAGCGGTTCGACGGGGCCGCTCCCCGTTCCGCTTCCGGGGACGAACGCCGGCGCGACTCGGGCTATGATTTCGAGATCCGCCAACGTCATCCACGTCATCAAGCAAAAAAGGTTTTCCGTCATGTCCGCCCTTGAGACCCGATCCGCCGTCCTTGAGTCCCGTCGCTGGGACGAGCTCGAGCCGCTTGGCTTTGCACCCGCCGAGAGCGTGACTGCGATCACCTGCGTCGAGCTTCGCGTGCCCTGCGGGTCTCCGTCGCCGATCGGAGAGGGGGCGGTGGGAAAGGTAGACCTCAACCGCATGCTCGTGAAGAATCCGCTCGCCACCTTTCTCGTGAGGTGCACAGGCACGGCCATGACGGCCGCAGGGATCGAGTTCGGGGACGTCTGCATCGTCGATCGCTCGCTTGACGCCAGGTCGGGCGACATCGTGCTCGCCTACATCAACGGCCGTTTCACGATGCGCCGCTATGAGGAATATGGCGAAGGCGGACGCCGCCTCGTGCCCGTCGCCAAGGAAGGCGTTCATCCCGTCGCCGAGATCACCGACAAGGACGACTTCAACATCGAGGGCGTCGTGACGGGGCTCTGCCGGAAGCTCTGAGTGAGTGCACGGCAGTGGAAACCCTCGTGTGTCGGCTTGACGACACTCGGGCGGACTCGTCTCCTGCAGACTGAACGAAGAAGAGACCCGCGGACCGGGCGGGTCACGACCATGAACAGGAGATAGGAATGCACAAGTTTCTTCGCACGATGACGGCAGCGGCCGTCGCAGCCGCCATGGCGCCTGCCTTTGCCGCTGACGCAACTTACAATGTCGACGTTGTCGTCGTGGGCGCAGGCGCAGCGGGCACCGCCGCAGGCTGGGCCGCCGCCGAAAAGGGCCTCAAGGTCGTCACGCTCGAAAAGCAGGCGATGGTCGGCGGCACTGGCAAGTTCTCCGAAGGCATCTTCGCCGTCGAGAGCTCCATGCAGCGCAACTGGAACTACGGACTCACGAAGGATGAGGCCTTCCAGAAGATCATGAACTATGGCCACTGGCGCGGAAACGCCAAGATGGTGCGCGCCTTCGTCGACAAGTCGGGCGAGACCATTGACTGGATGCAGGCCAACGGCGTGAAGTTCGAGAAGCTCTTCTCCAACTATCCCAACGGCCTCTACACCTGGCACATCTATGAGGGTCGAGGTGCGGGCTGGATCAATCTCTTCCAGCAGAAGTACAAGGATGCGGGCCAGACGCTGCTGCTCAACACCTGGGGCAAGGAACTCATCCAGGACAAGAACGGCACCGTGAAGGGCGTCGTCGCGACGAACAAGAACGGCGACAAGATCACCGTCAATGCGAAGGCCACGATCATCGCCACGGGCGGCTTCTTCGACAACAAGGAAATGCGCGAGAAGTACCTGCGCTTCCCTGATGCCGACGGCCTCGCCCAGAAGGGCAAGACCGGCGACGGCATCCAGATGGCCTGGTCCGCCGGCGGCGGCAAGGAAGGCTGCGAGGTTCAGGCCTCCTATCGCCCGGGTCCCCGCGGGATCGGCACGACGAACCACGTCTCCGCAACCGCCAAGCAGCCGCACCTGTGGCTCACGCCCAGGGGCGAGCGCTTCTGCGACGAGAAGATCATGCTTGAGTGGCCGTTTGCGGGCAATGCGCTCGAACGCATCGGCGGCACGATGTACGTCGTGTACGATCAGGCCACGCTCGACCACATGGAAAAGGACAAGGGCATTGATCTCGGTGTCGGTGTGATGGTTCCCGTCGGCACGAAGCTCACGAACTTCGAGAAGGAATGGGCTGATGCGGTCAAGGGCGGCTGGGCCTTCAAGGCCGACACGCTCGAGGGCCTTGCCAAGGCCACCGGCATGGATCCCAAGAAGCTCGTGAAGACCGTCGAGGCCTACAACGGCTTCTGCGCCGTGCGTCATGACGCCGAATTTGCAAAGGATCCGGCCTACCTGCGCGAAGTGAAGACGGGTCCCTTCTACGCAATCAAGTCGGTCGCTTCGTCGCTCGGCACGCTCGGCGGCATCAAGGCCAATGAACGCTTTGAAGTCGTGACGCAGGACGAAACGCCGATCCGCGGGCTCTATGCCGCAGGCAATGACGTGGGCGGCATGTACGGCGACTCCTACGACCTGCTGATGGCGGGCTCAACCGTCGGTTTCGCGGTCAACTCGGCCCGCATTGCGGTCGAATCGGCCGATGCCTACATCAAGGAGACGAAATAAGGCTCAGAGAGGTCTTTTGAACGGGGCCTCATGACATGAGGGGCGGCGGTCTTCGGACCGCCGCCCCTTGCTGATTATGGCCTGTGGTGCCTCAGCCCGTGTGCCAGTCAGGGAGGCAGCCGCCGCGATGCTCGATCCAGTCGTAGATGTCGTCGAAGAGCGCGGGGAGAACCTCGAGATGGCGCCCTGCGCGGCGCGCAAGTCCCGCACGGCGCCAGTCGCCGATCACCTGTGCGACCGTCTGGCGCGTGAGGTTGACGGCCTGTCCGATGACTTCTGCGGGAAGGTCGTAGGGAATCCGCGTCCAGTCGGAACCGAACTCGGCCTGTTCGTGAAGGAGCAGGGCCTTGAGTAGGATCTTGACGCGCTGCTCGGGCGGGAGCGTGAAGTTCGCGATCATGCCTTCGAGCGTTGCCTCCTGCTTGCCGACGGCGTGCTGGTACTTTTCGACGGCGAGTTCGGGATTTGTGAAGACGTGCCTTTCATAGAAGTCTGGTGCCGTGCACCAGACCCTGGAGGCCTGGACGGCACGCGTCTCGACGTTGCATCGGCGGCCGACGCTCGAGGTCATGTCGCAGAGCGTGGTGCCGGGAAGAAGGAGCGACATGATCGTCGAGTGCCCCGTCGTTTCTCCCGCCACAAAGTAGGCGCAGATGCCTTCTTCAAGCAGAAAGAGCCTGTTCGCATCGCCGCCGCGCTTGAGAACTTCGCCTGCCGCCACCTTGCGAAGCGTTCCGTGCGCGCGGATGAGGTCCGCAATGCGCGCAGGTTCTCTCGGGCAGACGTAGGGAAGGGCAAAGAAGATCTGTCTCATGGGCGGTCGTTGTCGGGGTGGATGGTCCTGAAGAAAGTATACCGAGGGCAGGGGCAGCAAAGGAAAGCCCGGGATTCCTGCGTGAGTACCTGCCGGATAACGACAAAAGGAGCGCCGCAGGGGGAGGTCCCGTGCGGCGCATGCTTGTCTGTTCGGATGCTGTTTCGCTCAGTTGAAGAATCGCTCGACCGTCACCGTCTCACCCGCTCTGAGGCTTCCGGGCTTCACGCTGACCGTCCCCGCCTCGACGGCGAAGAGTCTTGTGCGGCAGCTTCCCTTTCGGACGGGCGTGGCGACAAGGCGGCCTTCCTCATTCCGGTCGAGCGTCACGCAGAGGTCGCCCTCGGCGTCGATGTCGGCGTCGCACGCAAGCGTTGCCTCAACCACCTCCCTGCGGGGGAGCGTGAGGCCGAAGTCCTCCTCGAGCATGGGGAGGAGCACGCGCTGGATGATCATGACGGCTCCGAGCGGATTGCCGGGAAGGCCGACGAGCGGCGTGCCGCCGAGGTCGGCAAGCACGAAGGGCGGGGCCCCCTTCACGTCGCCCGTGCCGTCGATGACCGTGCCGCCCGCAGCTGCAATCGCCCTGCGGGTGAGGTCGTGGGTGCCGCGTCCCGTGCCGCCGATGCTCACGATGAGGTCGATCCCGTCACGTCTTTCGAGCGCGCGGGCGATCTCGTCCTCGTCGTCGGGGAGGCGCACGATGCGACTCTGTTCGATCCCCGCAGCGTCAAGAAGCGCCTGCAGATACATCGCATTGCTCGCGCGGCGGCAGGCGACGGGATTCTTCGGGCCCATGGTGATCTCGCTCCCCGTTGCGAGGATCAGGATTCTCGGCGTACGCGATATCTGCACCTCCTCGATGCACGCTTCGCTCAAGAGCGCCGTCTCGCGAACGCCGAGCCTCGTTCCCTTCCTGAGGATCACCTCGCCTCGCCTTCTGTCAGCGCCGCGTCGAAGAACGTGTCGTTCTGAAGCAACACTCTGCTGAGCGGCCGCACGATCGTCGGGACTCGCGGCAGCGATAACGGCGCCGCATCCTTCGGGTATCATCCCGCCCGTATTGATCCAACGCGCATGCCCTCTTTTCAGGGGTTCGGGGAAGGTGCCGTTTAAAAGCGACACTCCTTCGATATCTCGATGATCGTCAAGGGATGAAACCGCCCAACCGTCGCGCATGGCGAGGTCGTAGGGCGGTATGTCCGACGCCGCGACGACGTCGACGGCGAGCGTTGCGCCCCGCGCCCATTCAAGGGGACGGGTTGCTGATTGCAAACGCCCGTGGCAGAGTCGTTTTCGCTCGAAGGGCTTCAGGATGAAGAATTCCGACATGGTGTGGTCCGGGGTCTTGACCGTATGTTGTGCTGAGAATCCGAAGGTCGTGAACCCTCGGAGGGCACCCTAATTATGTATATGACTAGCCAAAAGGATGTGTAAGGATTACTACTTTCGGATGACTCGTGTCAAAAGGTAGTTTTGTTGACTATTTAATGCAGGTTTAAGAGTCGCATAAGTTCCCTCCGTCAGAAACACCAACGAGACCCCCAAAAAATGCTGATTTCTCATCCCGATGAGGACTCCGCGACTTGTTTGTGATCTCCGACAACGACCGGCTGCCCGGCAGGGTGCCGCCGGTCCGGCCCCTCGCACCGGAACACCCGGACCGGTCTTTTGCAAAACAACAATCAGGAGAAACACCATGGAGCTTCAGGATTTCTTGTCCAAGCTCAGCCTGCCGCAGGACTTCACGCGCCGCGGCTTTCTGAAGGCTACGTCCGTCATGGCTGCGATCGGCATGATGAACCAGGCGCGCGCCGCGAGCGGCGTGCGTCCCTACATCGTGCTTGAGACCGCCAAGGGCATCCTCATCTGCGACCCGAACCTCTGCGTTGCATGCCACCGCTGCGAGCTCGCATGCACCGAGTTCAACGAAGGCAAGGCCGACCCGCGTCTGGCCCGCATCAAGATCACGCGCAACGTCATGTTCGGCCATGCCGGCACGAACGTCTATCCGCCGACGAAGGGCATCTGGGGCGACGGCATCGTCGTTCAGGACACCTGCCGCCAGTGCGCCCATCCGACGCCGTGCGCCAACGCCTGCCCGCAGGGCGCCATCGTGGTCGACCCGAAGACGGGCGCCCGCCGCGTCGACAAGGAAAAGTGCATCGGCTGCCACCTCTGCGAAAAGGCCTGCCCGTGGGGGATGATGACCTTCGACGTCGAGGAGAAGAAGGCCAGCAAGTGCTTCCTCTGCGACGGCGAGCCCAAGTGCGTCAAGCACTGTCCGGCCGCCGCCATCCGCTACGTGCCCTGGATGGACCGCACGGGCGATGAACCGCGCCAGAGCATCCACGGCTACCTGCCGCAGGAAAACCGCGACCAGTGCAGCATCTGCCATCGTTGATTAGAGGAAGCTAGAAATGTCTGAAAACAAGAAATACGGCTACACCGGCAAGGGTCTGCGCGTTGACCTCACGACCGGCAAGATCACGGTCGAGCCGACCTTCCCGCGCTTTGACGGCTACATCGGCGGCACCGCCTTCGGCTACAAGGTCTTCTGGGACGAAGTTCCGCCCGAAACCGACTGCTACGCACCTGAAAACAAGCTCGTGATCGCTCCGGGCCCGCTCTCGGGCACCGGCGCCATCTGCTCCGGCCGCACCGCCATCACGACGCTCTGGCCGACCGCCTGGCCGCGCTCCCTGATCGCCTCCGCCCACGTCGGCGGCGAACTCGCCCACAAGCTCAAGTTCGCGGGCTGGGACTTCGTGATCATCGAAGGCGAAGCCAAGAGCCCCGTCTACCTCTACATCCACAACGAAAAGGTCGAGATCCGCGACGCCTCCGCCGCCTGGGGCCAGGGCACCCGCCGTTCCGCCGAGGTCCTCGCCAAGGAAACGACGCCCGAAGCCAGCTTCGGCGTGATCGGCCAGGCCGGTGAAAACCTCGTGCCGATGTCGAACATGATGGTCGACAAGAGCCACTCCGCCGGCGGTCTCGGCTCCGTGATGGGCAAGAAGCACCTCAAGGGCATCGTCGTCTTCGGCAATCAGGCCATCCACATCCACGCCGATCCGAAGGAATGGGAGGAGCTCATCGACTCCCACCGCAAGATCCTCGGCGCGCACACGCACTCCATCGTCTCGCGCAAGCCGCATCCGATGTTCGAGTACCACACGCCTGCGAGCCGCTGGTCCGCCTTCCCGGGCGCCAAGTGGGGTGCCGCCAATCCGCCCGTCATGCTCACCGACGCGGACATGGACCCGCACAACCTCAACCACATCGGCTACCGCACCTGCTCGTCCGAGTTCTACATGGGCCCGACGATGTGGAACTACACGGTGCGCAACACGGGCTGCTACGCCTGCCCGATCCGCTGCTACTCCGTGATCCGCGACGATGAAACGGCCGCGAAGTACAACGTCAACGCCATCACCGAACAGACCTGCATGGCGCTCTACGGCCGCTGGTTCTTCCCGTCGCTCCTCAAGGACCTGATGAAGCCCGTCTCCCGCGAGGCCTGCCTCGTCGGCAGCCAGACGATGGACGATCTGGGCCTGTGGTGCAACTACGGCCAGCTCCACCGCGACTTCTGCACGATGTACACCAAGGGCTACTTCAAGAAGTACCTGCCCGAAGAGGAGTACAAGAGCATCGACTGGTCCAAGATCGACAATCCGGATCCGCGCATCCTCCAGGACATCCTGCCGCGCATCGCCTACCGCAAGGGCGAGTTCGGCCGCTGGATGGGCGAGACGACGCCCGTCATGCTCGAGCACTTCGGCCTCACCGAAGACGAATGGAAGAAGAACCACGACACGCTCTACTGGTCCGTCGGCCATCCGAAGCACCACGGCAATGAAAACGACGGCCAGATCGGCACGGTTCTCAACTGCATGTACAACCGCGACCCGATGAGCCACGGCCACATCAACTTCTCGACCTCCGGTCTGCCGCTGGAGCTCCAGCGCGAGATCGCCGCGAAGTTCTGGGGCGACGGCTCCGCCGTCGACGGCATCGGCGACTATCGTCCGACCAACAAGTACAAGATGATCCGCCTGCGCTGGGTCATCGCCCGCAAGGAGCTGCACGACATGCTCGGCATCTGCTCCTGGACGGCCCCGTGGGAACTCTCTCCGCTTCGCGAACGCGGCTACATCGGCGACATCGAGATGGAAAGCAAGGTCTTCAAGGCCGTGACCGGCATCTCCATGACCCAGGACGAGCTCGACAAGGCCGGCCTGCGCGCCTTCCTGCTGCAGCGCCTCTACACGATGCGCCAGCTCAAGACGAAGGACATGCGCCACGTCCACGACCGCTATCCCGACTGGATCTTCGACGACGCCAAGGGTCGCGCCCCGTTCACGAAGGGTACGATCCGCATGGAGCACGACGACATCGAGAAGAGCTTCGACCTCTTCTTCGAGCTCATGGACTTCGACGTGAAGACCGGCGCTCCGACGGAAAAGTGCCTCAATGAGTACGGTCTCGCCAAGGCCGTTCCGGTCATGAAGAAGGAAGGTCTTCTCTAAGTCATGGGCAAGGAACGGATGAAGATGCAAGAGAACATGAATCCGGCGCCCGAAGGCGCCCAGACCCCGGCGGACGAAGAAGCGGCCCGCGAGGCCGCAAGGCTCTCGCAGCTCAAGGCCGACATGCTCGTCCTCATTGACACGGTGGCCGACAGCAGCCGCGACGTGAAGCTCATCGACGGCGACACGCTCTTTGAGCGTTTTGCCAAGAGGGCGAGCGTCGCCGAAGCGCCCGAGGTCGACGAGCTCGTGCGCGAAGCCGAAGCCGACATCGACGCGGTCCTTGGCCGCACCGACGGCGTCTCCGCCAACGTGGTGAAGTTCCGCAGCAAGAGCGAGATGAAGGCACATGCCGACGAGGTTGCGACCCAGAAGGCGCAGCGCCGGGTCTTCTCGCGCCGCGAGGTGATCCAGAACCTCCTCGCGGGCAACGTTGCGAGCGTCGTGAAGGCCGCCGAGGCGGCCGACGCGAAGACGGAGCCCGAGGGCGAGGCGCGCGAGATCACCCGCGAGTACTTCGACGAGGTGCTCGCCCGCGTGCTCGAGGGCGACTACGGCGTCTGTTCTCTGGAAAGCTGGGACAAGGTGACCTACTACCACTACCGCCCGCTGCTTTCCTGCTCGTACGCGCGCATCCTCTCGGCCGAGAACAATCCGGTCGAGCAGGTGGTCGACATGATCTGCGAGTCGAGTCGCGTCTATCCGCGTCCGGTGGCCATCGGCGTCTTTGAGGAGCCTCCCTTCGGCATCGAGGCCGAGGAGCTCCAGGAGATGCTCAAGATGATCGCCCAGGACCCAGAAAAGCAGGACATTCGATTTACAACGAGTTCTATTGGAACCGTCTTCCTGTACTCGAACAAGTACCTCGAGGACGGCTACGCCGAATTCCTTGCCGAAGAGCAGGACGTCGGCGCCGTGATGAATCCGTAGCCCGTTGTAAAACCAGGAAGAATTGAAATGAAATTCCAGATGAAATCCACGGCGAAGGCCGTCGCGCTCGGCATCGTCACCCTGGCCGCCTCCGCGGCCTTCGCAGCGCAGGCTCCCGTCGAATTCGACCTCAAGGGCCACGACGAGTTCGTCAAGTCCCTCGGCAAGGACGCGATCGCGCCCCAGCAGAGGACTGCCGAAGAATCCAAGGCCATTCTCGCCAAGGTCTACAACGAGAAGCTCGAGCAGCACGTCTCCAGCTTCCACTACGAAAAGGGCGTGACCTGCATCTCCTGCCACGACCAGCAGAAGCAGGGCGGCCCGGACTGGATGGTTCCCGTCACCAATCCTCCGATGAAGAAGGAATGCGGCGACTGCCATGAAACCCAGGCCTACGTGGTGAGCCACACCAAGTCTCACAGCAAGTACGAGTGCACGGTCTGCCACATGCCGAACACGGCCGCCGGCCCCAACGACGGCAGCAACGGCAAGATGGACGCCGTGCGCCGCCTGCACACGTACAAGATCAACGTGAGCCCCGACGCCTCCACCTGGACGAAGGACAAGGACGGCGCCTGGGTCCTCTCGAAGGATGAGGACGGTCACGGCTACGTCGACCTGATGTGAAGCTGCGCGCGCAATGCGCCCGCCGACTACACGGTCGCCGAGGGCCGCGGTTGCCACTCCAAGGCCACGAGCGAGCTTGATCCCGGCCTCGTCTATCAGGACGAGAAGGAGGTCTACGGCGAAGTCATGAAGTGGCAGAAGCCCGTGAAGGACGGCTACGAGCAGATCAAGGGCGGCATCGAGCGCGTCTCGAAGCTCCTTGAAGTGACGGCGCTGCCGTACGAGAAGCAGACGCAGATCCGCCTGCTTCTCGACAAGGCCACGGAAGTCTCCGACCTGATCGAAAAGGACGGCAGCTGGGGCGCTCATGCCTCCCACTACCTCCAGGACCGCGTGAAGTCGGCCCTGAGCTACATCGACCAGGCACAGACGCTCCTTGACAAGGGCGGCTACTGAGAGGCGCCTGAAGCGTCCTCTCGGTGAGGCGGGCGCCGCCGCGAATGCGGCCGTCGCATGACGGTCCGCGGCGGCCTCCCGCCCATTCAGGAGAATAATCGTGACGACTAAAATCACCCGACGCGCCCTGCTGGGCGCAGCCGGTGCGGGCGTCGTGACCCTTGGTTCGGCCGAAGCGGCCGCCCTTGCGGCCTCTTCGGAGGCTTCGGGCAGTCGCGAGCCGCACTATGCGATGGTCTTCGACCAGAACAAGTGCGTCGGCTGCGGCGACTGCAAGGCCGCCTGCAACGAGGCCAACCATCTGCCTCCCGGCATCTCGCGCCTTCTCATGGAGCGCCAGTCGAAGTCGCACCGCGTCATCGGCAAGGAGCCGTGCCCGATCTGCGGCAAGCTCGAGAAATGCGACTGCGAGCGCAAGTACGTCCGCGTCTCGTGCCAGCAGTGTCAGGACGCGCCCTGCGTGACCGTCTGCCCGACGGGCGCGGCCCATCACGACCCGGAAACCGGCATCGTGACCATGGACCCCGACCGCTGCGTGGGCTGCAAGTACTGCATCGTGGCGTGTCCCTACAACGCGCGCTTCATCAACGCGGAGACGAAGGTCGCGGACAACTGCGACTTCTGCCTCCACACGAGGTTCGCGGAGGGCCGCAAGCCCGCCTGCGTGGAGAGCTGCAAGTACGATGCGCTCGTTTTCGGCAACGTGAACGATCCGTACTCGTACATCAGCCGCCTCATCCGCGCCAAGGACACGGTCCGCATCCGCCCCGAGCTCGGCACCCGTCCGAGCCTGAGGTACATTCCGTTCGTGAAGAAGGGGGCGTGACATGGACATGAACTTTGCAATCGGCCTCTCCCAAGGCATTGCCTGGCCCTGGCCCATCGCCGTGTACCTGTTCCTTGCAGGCATCTCCGGCGGCGCGGTCGCGGCTGCGGTCATCCTCAACCTCTACAGGAAGCAGGCGCATGAGAACACGCCCGTCCTGAAGGCGGCGTCGGTCATCGGCGCGGCGACCATCCTGCTCGGCATGGTCTGCCTCGTCCTCGACTTGACGAATCCGTTCAACTTCTGGCGCATTCTGATCTACTACAACCCCACGTCCGTGATGAGTCTCGGCGTGATGGCGCTGCTCGTCTACATCCCGACGGTCTGCATCCTCACGCTCGTGGCGCTTCGCGGCCTTCTCCCGAAGGTCGGCCTTGGGTTCCTCGACGGCATCGTCGGGTTCTTCGACGGCTGGCGCGTGGTGCTGCAGTGGATCGCGCTCGTCTTCGCGCTGACGATCTGCGCGTACACGGGCTTCCTGATCTCGGCGCTCATCCGCTTCCCGCTGATCAACCAGGCGGTGCTTCCCGCGCTCTTCGTGGCGTCGGGTCTCTCCGCCGGTATGGCCGCAACGAAGGCTTTCGCCTGCCTCGCCTTCGGCGACAGGCACGAGAGCTGCGACCAGCACCTCCTTCACGCGGCCGAATGGCCCGTGATGGCGGCCGAGGCGCTCTGCATCTTCATGATCGCAGTGGCCCTCGTCAACGGGAACGCCGCCGCGCAGGCCGCCTTTGCGGCCTTCACGACGGGCGCCTGGGCGATCGAGTTCTGGGTCGGCGTCGTGTGCGTCGGCTTCTGCGGACCGCTCGTCCTGGGCCTGATCGGCGGCGGCCTCATGTCGTTTTACCTGAGCGCTCTGTGCTCGGTGGCCGGCATGATGTGCCTGCGTCTCTTCATCCTCTATGCGGGCCAGCTCCACGGTCTCTGATGACCCGGACCCCGTGAACTCAAGCCGGGCATCCGCTCCCTTTCGGGACGGATGCCCGCATTCTGCGGAGACGCAACATGCCCTGTCTTCCGAACGATTTCCCCGGCGCGGTCACGACCGTGCCCGTCCTCAAGAACTTCATGAGCCTCGAGACCGAGGACGTGGTCGCCGAAGAGGTGCCCGTCGCGCTCGTCTACAACGGCATCTCCCACACCGTCATGATGGCCTCTCCCGTCATGCTCGAGGAGTTCGGCACCGGCTTCAGCCTCACCGAAGGCATCGTCGAGTCCGTCTCGGACATCTACGACGTCGAGGTGATTGAAGCCTGCGGCTCGGGCCGCGAGGTGAGGATCACCATCAGCTCCGAAGCCTTCCACAACTTCAAGGCCCGCCGCCGCGCCATGCTCGGGCGCACGGGTTGCGGCATCTGCGGCGTCGAGAGCCTCGGCGATGCGCTTCGCCCCGTGCCCGATTTGCCCGCCACGCAGACCTTCGACATGAGGTTCTACCGCGACGCCGTCGCGCAGTTGAAGCGCTTCGAGCGCATCGGCGCGCTCACGGGCTGCACCCATGCCTCCGTCTGGATCAGACCCGACGGCACGCCCGCGGGCGGCGCCGAGGACGTTGGCC
>OOAI01000501.1_pt1 | contig 23772 bp, 20 predicted proteins | sample 1671191 | NCBI WGS metagenome assembly OOAI01 (sample SAMN06348131, study PRJEB24527) | human gut metagenome | biome: human gut; feature: ankylosing spondylitis patient; material: feces | host: Homo sapiens | place: China | collected 2015-10 | reverse complement strand
TTTGTTGCTCAGGAACTTATAAATAAAGTTAAATTATAGTGTTGCGGAATTAAGGTTTATAAGTTTCATCTGTGTTGCTTATCCAAAATCCAGCAGCTTTCGCCCAATCTTCTATTCTCTTCTCTTGGATCTTTCCGAGTTGCTGCTCTCTTTTGAAACTGCCTTCTGGCGCAGAGAGTTGATCTGTGCCAACTTCTGCTCCCGCGAGTAAGGATGCAATAACATGGATTCTACCTCCTTCACAGCACCCATACTGTTCTGACGGTGAAAATCGTTTATATAAGATCTTTCCAGTACTGAATTGTTCTGCATAATCATCTAATTTTGCTAGACCTTCAGATGTAAATCCTTCATTGATTATGTCACTGATGGACATCCAAAAATCATGGTTTGTCATAAATTATATTGTTTGATAAATTCTATTGGTGGCAAAGTTATAGTTTTTCTTCGATAACACCAAATTATTTGGGCTTTATTTCGCATTTTCCGGCAAATTGTTTCAATACATCTTTCATTTCCCGTTGCCCTTGAAATTACATGGCGATGTAGGAATCTCTGCGTCGGGACGTAGGAAAGATTACGTCGCCATGTAGTAAAGTCTACGTCGGGACGTAATTTTTGGGGTATCTATAAGGTATTGTATCAGATTCTTTTTAGATTTAGCGTCGAGTTTATACGCACACGAGAAAAGTTTTTTTATGAAAAAAGTCTCAAAGTATCATCTTTTGGGTTAAGTAATGGTATAAATAATTGATATATAATAATATACAAGAATGATACTTTTCGGATTACTTTACAAAAAGTATCATCAAAGTATCATGAATATGATAGAAGTATCATGAAATTGCCATAGAAGTATCACCAAATCATCATAAAACCATCACAAAATAGTCATAAAGCATCATGCATAATATCGAAGCCGCCGACTTGCGAGAAGTGCCCGAAATCGTCCGATACTTTGGGCACTCGATGCCTACTATATGGGTAATGAGTGCCCGTTACTTGTTCTCTCAATGCCCGACACTTGGTCCCTGAGTGCCCACTTGATGGTCTCTTACAGACCGCTTAATGGTCTCTTACAGACCGCTTAATGGTCTCTTACAGACCACTTTATGTGCTTTTATTCCTAATTCTGGTTGTTAATCTTTTCTCTTATTCCTAGTTTGTATTGACATTCTTTACATTCTGAAAAAGTAGACACTATTAATTTTATAAAACTGGAATAGTAGATATTTCTTTTTAGCCTTTTAATTTACCTCAAAGCCGAAATTTATGATACTTCTTGCAATTTTATGATACTTCGATGATACTTTTCTGTAAAATATTTCGAAAGTCTCATTTTCGTATATCGCAATGTATCAGATGTTTAGAATGTTATTTTCTCTAAATAATGATACTTTGATACTTTTCTCACAAAAAACTTTTATGTGCAGGAAATAAATGTGGAGAAAATGCAGAAGCTGAGTGCTATTGTGCCCACGATTTCTGATAAGCAGTATCAAAGCGATTAACTGCCTGGAGAAGGTTGTAGATAGGGTTGATTTAGCAGAATGAGTCGGTTCTACTGGATGACGGAGTCGGCTCGATAGAATAAAGGAGTCAAATCTATAGGTTGATGCAAGCGTCTTCGTGAGTAGAAAGATATTACTCCTCGGGTTCCAGGAGATATCTTCTCAGCAGTTGCCACTAGGCTCAGCAGGGCTGCCGAGCCTAGTCGGCAGGTCTGCTGACTGCAGTCAGCAGCTTTGCTGAGCCTAGTTGTAACACTTTATTCTAGCCGATATTTCTCTCATTTCATCCGGAAGAAAAGAGACTGCCTTCTCTTTCATATCTTGCGGAATGCCGAATCGGGCTTCGCCGAACATCTCGAAATCATAATCAAACGTATTGTTGAACTCATATTTTGAGCCAGCAATATCTCCTATTATTGCTCCTAACATAAACTGCTAATTATCTATAACTTTACTCTATCACCTCCCAGAAACTCTCCGGCAAACTGATGTTCTTCATCTCCTTTGCCTTCTTGAACAATGGGGCGATGTCTTCGGCTTCGAAACCGGCGATGCCGCAACCTATTGGGGTCACCAGGAAATGTAGCTCGGGATGCTGATGGGCAAAGATAATGAATTCCTCTACGTATGGACGGATGGTTTCCACGCCACCCTGCATCGTAGGGATGGCGTAACTCTGCCCCTGCAAGCCAACACCCTGTCCCATGACGGCACCGAAATGCAGGCGGGCTATGCGGGCTGCTCCACCACCATGCATGCCAGCCAGATTGCTGCCAAACACAAAAATTTCGTTCTCCTTCAATGAATCAATCCAGCGAGGAGTGATTCTTCCCTTCTTCATTTCTTCCATATTATTCTTATTATTAAATATGTTATTGCCTTTATCTGCCGATTCCTCGCAGCACTTGCATTCGGACATCATTCTCGGCATCGACATCTTCGGAGCACTTTCGATACATGTGTCTTCCTCCGCGAACGACAGATAGCTTCCGTATTCAGATGCATCGAAGTATCTCTTGAAATAAGGAATCACTACATCGTGCATCATCTTCTGACAACGCTGGGTAACGGCAGAATGGGATATGCCCAACTGAGCGGCTACGTCCTTGCCCCGAAATCCCTCTATATAGAGCATCTTCAGGATGATGCTGTTCTTGCTGTCTCTGCCATAATAGAAATTGCCGATGTCTTCTATCGTCTGATAAAGATCGTGCTCAAACTGGTTGTCGGTCACGTCAAACTGCATCTTGCGGCTTTCCTGCCTTGCTTCGAAACTCTCGAAGCGATGCTCCTTTACCACCTCCTTCAGTTTATCCAGCAGCAGGAACCGGAAACCATTCACCATCCAGGTTTTGAGCGACATGCTCGGCTTCCGGTCTTCCAGCGGCTTGAAGTCGTGTTCGCAGAGATAGAGATAGTATTCGTGAGCCAGCGAGAAGAAGTCCATGCCCGGCTTGTGCTGCAGGTCATATCGCTTATCGTAGATGCAATAAGCCACCCGGCAGTATCCGTAGTAATACTCCCTTACTATTCTTGCATTGGCATCCTTGAAGCCCTGCAGAATCTCATCATCCGATAAACTTTCTAAATTCTTTTCTTTCTTCATATCGATATATCTTTTTGATATCCGCAATTCGATTGCAAATATATACTTTTTCTTTGAGAAACCGGAGGAATAGCTCCTTTTTTTCTCTTCTCTATGATATTAAAAGAGAAAAGAGAAGGAAAAATTAAGCTGGTATCGAAAAAAAAGTATCCCACCTTTTTACTTTTCCTGTATTCTAAGTTCATATAGTTGTGACGTTCATCTAAGCGAGCTCAAAAATGATGATAGTGAACTTAAATATTAAAACATAATAAAAATAAACGAATATGAAGAAAATAATATTTGCCTCGATGGTATTTATGCTGATGTTCTTTGCGGCTTGTTCATCAGATAATCAGATTTTTCCAGAAGAAATACCTACAGTAGAAACCCCTTCGGATCCAGCAGAAGATGAAAACGAAGGAGAAATGGTTGTTCCCACAGAACAGTCGGCAAGTACAATCGTTTCTTTAGAAGATGTGACGAAGAAAGGTTTAGGAGGAATCAAGCTTAATTTTACTATGTCTGGTATTACCAAGATAGAGCTGGAGAGTGTGGATGGTTATCAGCTAGCAGGCAATCTTTCTGGGGATAAGGAATCTATTATTACATTCTCTGCACCAGAAGGGGAAACTCTGACACCGGGAAAAGACTATTATATCATTACTTTCCCTTGTGATTTGTATGGAGGTTATCGCCTCTCTATTTATAAGGGTAGGGATGTGGCTGCTTATTTCGGTGTGCACCAGAAAATTCAGGTTGCTGAGTTTATTACTCCACAGGATTTGGTAGAGAGTGAACTGGAATTTGCTGATATTGACGCTCCTTTTGTTGAAGACGAACGCCCTAATCTTGATGCTTTGACCAAGAGCATGCTGGTGGCTTATCAGCAAAGTCCTACTGATGGAAATAAGCAAGCTTTGATGGAGCAGATGGGAGTAAAGTATGATAAGGTGGTAGCTCGAAAAAAGGCTAAACTTCGCCAATTGGAGCGTGAAGCGAAAACTCCGGATCTGGTAGCTGAGATGCAGGATATTGTTGATGAGATGGTTGAGAATCGTGATATCCGCTTGGAACAGCAGTTTTGGCGTCTTGTAGATCCTCGTGTTGATGATAATCCTAATGATCAGTGGCTGGTGTTGAGAGGTTCTTCTGCAAAGAATGCTTATGTTGCATACGCACCGGTTACCAACAAGGAATATGCCATGTACGATACTGGATTTACTTATCCGCAAGGTCAGGAAAATTATCCTGTTGTGAATATTTCTTATAGCGAGGCGATGGCTTATTGCGAATGGTTGGGCAGTAAGGATGAACTGCATGCATATCGTTTGCCAACCGAAGAGGAATGGATTCTGGCAGCCGGTCATATGCCAAAGGATGTGAAGATGAACAGCGATTATGTGGAAAAGGGATTGACGGCTGTTGATGCTTATGCTGAAACAACTGGTGCCTGTGGTGGCATTGATTTCTGGGGTAATAGCTGGGAATGGACTTCTACTCAGAATACTGCCGGATTATATATAATAAAAGGTGGAAGCTGGGATTCCAGTCGTGATGCTTGCCGGAGTGAATATTCCGATGATGTCCGTGATGCTTCGGGTAAATATGCCAATGTCGGTTTCCGGGTAGTGAGAGTAGATTTATAACAGGTGGTAGAATAAGTTATTCTGAAATAAACGATTTTTTTTAGAAAAAAAGTATTCTGCCTTTTTACTTTTCTCATTTTGAATGGTCATATTATTGTAACGTTCATGAAAATAAACGAATATGAGTATAAACGACAATGGCATAGTGGATACGCTGAAGGAATGCCCGGAGAACGGATTCAGAATGCTGATGATGAAGTATCAGGAACCGGTTTACTGGCATATCCGCCGACTGGTGGTTTCGCATGATGATGCACAGGATGCCTCGCAGGAAACCTTCGTGAGAATCTATCGCTCGTTCGGCAACTATCGGGGCGATTGCTCTCTGAGAAGCTGGATTTATCGCATAGCCACAAATGAGGCTCTTAGGATTATCAGCAAACGGAGACAGGAAGTTGTTTCCATAGAATCGGAAACCACAGGTGTCAACCTGATTCAAGGTGATGATTATATCGACTTCGATGATAAGGTGGCGGTGAAACTGCAGAAGGCGATTCTCTCGCTGCCGCCCAAGCAGCAGCTGGCATTCAACCTTCGGTATTACGAAGAACTCGGGTTTGACGAAATAGCGAAGGTTGCGGATTCCACATCAACAAGTATCAAGGCAAGCTATCATGTTGCCAAAGAAAAAATTATCAAGTACATGAATTCGAACGATTAAGTGAGAGTTCTGTGAGTTTTTAATGGTTATTCAAAATGGAAAAGAATATGGATACAAATTTTGATTTCAATAAAACTGAGAAATTTGATTTCAGTAAGGTGGGTAAGCGAATGCCTTATTCTACGCCAGAAGGATTCTTCAAGGAGATGGAAGCCAATATCCTGGAACAGGTGAAGGATGACAAACCGAAACCTGTCAGGATACAGCCGAAGAAACGACCTCTGATGAAGGTGATATGGGCGGCTGCAATGGCAGTGGCAGCATCGGTGGCAGTACTCCTGATACTCAACATCGATTTCTCAGCCTCTTCTTCTCAACCTTCACAGGTGAATAACGGAATACAGGAGGTAGATCAGGCTTTCGCTCAGCTGTCTTATGCCGATCAGGCTTATCTTCTCTCTGTATATCAGGAGGATGTGTTCCTCAACAATTAAACCGATTCAATAATATTTTAAAATGATAGAGTTATGAAACGATTTTTTGGTATTTTAATGATGGTCATCGCCATGATGACAGTTACTACAAGCGTATGTGCACAGGCGCCTAACCAGAAGCAGCGCCTCAGTCGTGAACAGTTGGCAGAAAAGCAGGCTCAGTACATCTCTCGTAATTTGGGGCTTGATGAAAAGACCAACGCTAAGTTCATCGCGACCTATACTGATTATCAGAAAGAGGTATGGGCTTTAGGTCCTCGCCTTCATCACAAGAAGGGCGAAATGAAAACGGATGCTCAGACCGAACAGGAAATCAAGCAGCGTTTCGAGATGAGCGAGAAGATTCTCAACATCCGTCAGAAATACTATAAGAAGTATTCACAGTTCCTGAGTCAGCAGCAGATTCAGCGTGTTTACGAACTGGAGCGACAGATGATGAAGCGCTTTGCCCAGAAAGGTCCGCGCAAGGGAATGGGTAAGGATGGAAGACCAGGTCCGAGAAGAATGCATGGACCTGCACAGCAGAAGTAAAAAACGGCAGAAATGTTTAGCGTAATAATATATTAGTCCTCTTATACAAGGAAAAAAGATTACTTTCTATATTCAAATATATGCGAACGACGATTGGTGCAAGAGCGCGCGCCAATCGTCTTTTCTTTCTCATGTAATTATTTCTATCATCTTTTCATAAGAGATTTTTCCTGCTTGTTCTCCCAAGCCAGAATCAGGCCGATGACGCCGGCATAGCTCTTTCTGCCGCCTTCTACATGGTTGCCTCTCAGATAGAGTTCGAAGAAGAAATCCTGGGCAGCATCCAGTGCCTTGCATCTTTTGACCTGCCAGTATTGGCGGTCGCTTTTCAGCAGCCTGATTATCTCAGGACGGATATATTTCAGATATTTCTCACCTTCCTTTTCGCCGAGAATGTCGAATACATTATATAATACATGGGGCAGAATGTGGTAATATCCGCTGAATTTCACCGCCTTATCCTGTGATGCCGTACAGACGAGATAACTGTAGAAATTCGCCTCTCCTTCGTTGGCAATGCCCAGGAAATGAGCAAATTCATGGGCATAGGTAGCCGGATAATCGTGTGCAAGAATATCGCCGTTCAGCGTAAATTCGCAGAAGAATGGTCCCATGCTGCCGGTTACACCCGACATCGAACTGATGGGCGTAAACACCATCGTCTTGGCATGTGGATGCTGGTTGAAAGGCGGATTGATGCCCTCCCGATAGCCTATCTTGTTATATTCCTTCAGAACCGCATTCCGCACCCGATTCTTCAGTTTATCATCCACAATACAATTGAATTTTTCACTCTTCCCTCTCCGTTCTTCACTCAAAAGGTTGAGGCTGTCAGCATACTGGTAGGCAAATTTCCTGAACTTCTCTTTCGAAACCTCAGCAGGCTGCATGCCTACTCTATAATAGATAACGGGCTGCGAATAGTTCAGTCCCCAAGCAGCATAAAACCATACATATACCCACAGCAGATATTCAATTACCCTCCCGAAGACCACCTTTTTCTTCGGATAGCCGCCGCTCTTGGCAGCAAGAAAGATAAATCGACGGGCGAGTTTCTTCCGTAATCCCATCTCGTAGATAGGATAGAGGACGACCCAGGCGATGCTGAGAGCTATGAAAATATCACCCACGGCAAAGGGAAAGATGCCCGAGATGGGCGAGAGAAGGGTGCCGATAACGGGATAAACATGGTAGGTGTAGATAACTCCCCAGAGAGGAATCATCTTGGTAAGGGTGACGAGGATGAGCAACAGCAGCAGTACCCAGTGGCGCCACTTCATTCTGTCGAGTCGTAAAGTATGTAATATCTTCATCTTGTTTCTTGTTTTTTATCTTGCATGGCTCTTGAACAGAGCTGTCTTTTTTGCACTTTTTGCCCCTGATGTGCAGAGATGGTGCAAAAATACAAAAGTTTTCTGAAATATTGACATAAGAAATCTGTTTTTTTAGTAAATTTGCCATATTAAAAGTTGAACTTAATAAATAGAGGAGGAGTTATCATGAAACAGACACTGGAATCATTCGAGGCTATGAACCTTGAATATGAGAACCTCTATAATGAGGACGATGAACGTAGAGAATATAATTCTGTCTGGTACAGCTAGTTACAATGTATTATAAAAAGGCTGTAACAGGTGAATTAAATTAGTGTTACATATAAAAAAGATCGTTAGGATAATAAAAGACTATGCCATAGTTACTAAAGAAATGATGTAACATAGGCATAGTCTTTTTTTATGTCCTTTCCTTGCTGGCTGTTCTTTCCTGCATTTCTATTTTTCGAAGTGCTGGTAATCTTTGCTGTGTTTCCAGTCACCTCCCCATCTGAATCCTTTTGCCTTGAAAAGCCGGTAGCAGAGATCGCCTTTTTTTATCATATAAGCATGGTTCTTGCTGCGGTCCAGATAGGGGCGGGCGGTGGCAGGTTCCACCACTTCCTTGCCGTTCTTCAGCCGTTTGTGATAAGGATTGTAGAGGGTGTTGATGTCTACGGCCAGTCCCCTTCCGTGCTTCGATACCGTATGGGTATGCGAGATGAAGCGGAAGTTGAAGCTGGAGGAGTTGTTGGCTCTCATCGCCCTTTCATCGTCGGCATCCCAGTAGTCAATGAGTCTCATCCGTTCTATTGGATATTTCGCCTCGTAGAGCTTTTTCAGAATATCGAGCACATCTTTGGCTATCGCCCTGTTCACCACCATCTCTCCTACGATGTTTCTGCCGTCCTTGTCTACGTGCAGGCATCTTATGTATCTCAGTTCGCTTCTTGCCACGGTACAGTTCTTCTTGTATGTCTTGCCCTGCATCAGACGGAAGATATCATCGGGAATAGTGGAGATGGAGAAGAAATGCTTCTCGCCCAGTTTTCTGATGGTTTGAGAACTGACGTTTTCTCCAGGCTGCTGTGCCTTGGATGGGAGGCAGAAAAGTCCGGAAATAAACAGGCATATCATCAATATATTTTTTGCTTTCATCACGTTTCTCCTTATTTTGCTACGGGAATATAATGCGAATCCTTGATTTCTCCTATCACGATGATGCTGTGCAGACTTCCTATGCAGTCGATGTTTCCCAGGGTGTTGAGCATGAAGTCCTGATAGGCTTTCATATCCCGGGCGTATACCTTGATCTGGAAATCGTAATCACCGGTGGTGTTGTAGCACTCCGTTATCTGGTCGATGGTTTGCACGGTATCCATGAATTGCTGAATCAAATCGTGGGTGTGCTGCTTGAGCCGGATATTGCAGAGCACGATTACGTTGTGCCCCAACTTGTGATGGTCTACGATGGCTCCATATCGCTGGATGTATCCCTCGCGTTCCAGCCGCTTCTGCCGCTCGAAGGTGGGAGAAGGGGAGAGGTGTACTCTTGCAGCAAGTTCCTTCACGGTGAGTCGGGAGTTCTGCTGCAGTAACTTCAGTATTCTGATGTCTGTTTCATCAAGTTTTTCTTCTGTTGTCATTGTTTCTTTAATTCTATTTTTGCTGATTCTTACAGAATAATATTCTGCTGATTTGCTTAATTCGCTGCAAAGATAGTATATTTTTCTGAATTACGGAGAATATTTGGCAAATAAAATTCTTCTTCTTACCTTTGCACCCGCAATTCCGGATGCAAAGCGTCATTCATCGGTAATGACAGGATAAAGAGTCATTCACATCAAATAATAATAAGGAGATAAAAATATGAGCAACGTAAGAAATATACATTTTGAGGCAGTGGGCAGCTATTTGCGCCCTGCAGAGTTGAAGGAAGCAAGAGCTAAGTTTGCTGATGGCAAGATTTCTGCCACCGACCTTCGCGCCGTAGAAGACCGGTTGATTACTGAGGTCATCAGTCAGCAGAAGGCGCATCACCTGCCTTATATCACCGATGGTGAGTTCCGCCGCAGCTATTGGCATCTCGATTTTATGTGGGGATTCAATGGCGTGGAGCATATCGAACTGGAGCATGGTTACCAGTTTCATGGCGAGGAGACAACCAAGGGTTCTATCCAACTGACTGGCAAGATTACCGGCGAGAATCATCCTTTTATCAGGGATTTCCTCTTTGTAAAGCAGTTTGAGGAGCTGGATGCCGAGGGTGAGTATATCTTCGAGGCAAAGCAGACGGTTCCTGCTCCGGCACAGTTTCTTGCCGAACTGTTCCGTGGCAAGAATGCCGAGAATACCCGCAAGTTCTATCCTAACACTACCCAGCTGATAGAGGATATTGCCCAGGCTTACCGCACCTTCTTCCAGGAGATTTATGCAGCCGGTTGCCGTACCGTCCAGCTGGATGACTGCACCTGGGGAATGATTGTGGATAGCGATTACTGGAAGGCTAAGGTGGGCACAGGTTTCACCCTTGAGCAGGAAGCCCTGCAATATCTGAAGGTGAACAATCTAGCCATCGAGGGCAAACCTGAGGGGTTGACCATCAACACCCACGTATGCCGTGGCAATTATCATTCCTGCTATGCCACCAAGGGTGCCTACGATGCCGTAGCTCCTTATCTCTTTACTCATGAAGATGTAGATACCTTCTATCTGGAGTATGACGATGAGCGTTCGGGTGGTTTCAAGCCGTTGAAGTATGTGGCTGATGGCAAGAAGGTGGTTCTGGGTTTGGTAACCTCTAAATCTCCTGTGTTGGAGGATAAGGCTACGGTCATCGCCCGCATCCGAGAAGCAGCCAGGTATATCCCCCTCGATCGGCTCAGTCTCAGTCCTCAATGCGGCTTCGCCTCTTGCGAGATTGGTAATAAACTGACCGATGCTGAGCAGTGGGCAAAGATAGATCTGGTGAGAGAGATTTCCGAGGAAGTTTGGGGATAATGATATATTCAAGGAGAAGATGTGTTGTCTGTCATGGCTGCACATCTTCTCTTTTTTATTTACTTTTTATCAAAAATGTTTGGTGTTTTCATGAATTACTAGTAACTTTGCACCCCGAAAAATAAATACATCATTCATTAAGATTATCAGAGAAAATGGAATATATGTCTCAGGAAGGTTACGATGAGCTCGTGGCCGAACTTCAACACATGGTTAACGTAGAGTTGCCAGCCGTTCGCGATGCGATAGCTGAGGCCCGCGACAAGGGCGACCTCAGTGAGAATTTCGAGTATCATGCAGCCAAGCGTGAGCAGGGCAAGCTGTTGAGCCGCATCAGCTTCAAACAGAAGGTCTTGGAGAATGCCCGTGTCATCGACAAGTCTCGATTGAAGAGCGATACTGTTGGCTTGTTGAGCAAGATTAAAATTACCAATCTCGCCAACAAGTGCAGCATGAATTATACCATAGTAAATCCTCACGAGGCAGATCTTCATAGTGGCAAGATTTCTATCAAGTCGCCTATCGCCAAGGCCCTTCTGGGTAAGAAGGCAGGTGAAGAGGTAATGGTAAAGGTACCAGCCGGCTTGCTCAAATTCCGCCTGGATAGCGTTGAGTTATAATGTATTCTTTAAAAGGAAAGAGGGTGTTTCTTGGACTTTTGACACACCCTCTTCCTTTTTTTATAAGTCCCTATTTACATTGGCTTGGCTGTAGTATTTTTAAACAACGTGTGTTAGACTACTGTTATACAAATCGAAATTTATAAAGGAGAATATTGATGAAATTATTTTTATGTTCGCACTTTTCAAGTGTAGGAAGTCTGATAAAGGAAGAAATTGAAAATAAGAAAGTCGCATTTATTCCAACAGCTTCGCTGCGTGAAGGCTACACCGGTTATGTCGGCTCGGCTCGAAAATTATTCAAAAAGTTGGGAGCAATCGTAACTGAAATTGATATTTCAACGGAGGCTTATTCAACGATACAGTCTGTTTTTGAAGAAGCAGATGTGATATATTTTACCGGCGGAAATTCTTTCTTTCTTATGGACCAGCTCCGTAAAACGGGAACTGATGGACTGCTGAAAAAGGAATTGGCAAATGGAAAATTGATGATCGGCGAGTCGGCAGGCGCAATTATATGCGCTCCAAGCATCCAATATATCGAGCAAATGGATGAAAAGCCGGAGGACTACTCACAAGAAGATGATGCAGGGCTTGATTTGATTGATTTCTATGTTCTTCCGCATTATCTTACAGCACCATTTAAGAAAGTTACCGAGAAAATAATGACTGAGTTTTCGGATTTGAATCTATGCCCAATTAACAACCGTCAGGGAATTGTAATTGATGGTGAAGATTCAAAGGTTATTTGCAAAGACTAATTTGAAAATTCCAGTTTGTCAATTACAAGTGACATTGAAAGAGTCAGCCCATTCAAGGTGCTGGCTCTTTCAAAAATTCCATTCTAATAAATTGCATGATAACTTAGATTAAAAATGAATACCCATTAGCCGGAAATGAATAGAAAATGAATAAAAGTGTGGTGTTTCGTATAATTATGAGTTAGTATGCATCAGACACACTTTTGTAAAAAGGGAGTTTTATAAATCTTATTGTTGTGCTTTTATTAATTCTATTCTAATATTTCTCCAGAATCTTATTCAGCAAGAAGGTAGCATTCTGGTTTCTTGCCACGCCCTTCTGTATCTTATAAGTATAGGTAACATCTGTGCCTAAATCTATCTCGAAACAATAGTTGTGGAATTTTCCAGATGCTTCATTCTCCATCTTTGAAAGTTCCAGATCGTGGGTAGCGATGATGCCGCTCACCGGCTGTTTGGCAATGGCTTCGAGGAACTTTCTCGAACCATTCAGCTTATCCAACGAATTCGTTCCCTTCAGAATCTCATCCAGAATAATCAGCGTTCGGAGTGGCTCCTTATTGCCCTCTGCGCTTTCCTTGCAGAATTTCAGAAGTTCCTCCAATCTAATCAATTCGGCATTGAAATAAGAGATGCCATGCGTCAAATCATCGGTGGTTCTCATACTCGAGAACAATCTGAAACGTGAAATCTTCAGCTGATCCGCAAACACCGGCATACCCGCCATTGCCAGGATATAGTTCACGCCCAGCGAACGCAGGAAGGTACTCTTTCCCGCCATGTTGGCTCCGGTGATGATATAATAGTTGTCGTCCTTGATGGTGAAATCGTTCTTCACCGCCTTGGCACCCAGGAAAGGATGATAGAGATTCTTTCCCTCGAACACGATTTCCGGACTTCCGATTCCTGCATTTTCTGAAACATCGCTTTCGGTATCTGCTTCCTGCTTTCCCGAAACAAATTCCGCCTCTTCCGCCTCCGGATGATTATATCTGAAATCCGCCATTGAAACCATCGCATCCATCTCGCTGATGATATGCATCCATTCCTCCATCTTCATCATATAGGTATTCTTCCATTTCAGAAAACTGCGAACCAGGAAGAAATCGCTCAGCATGAAGGCATCGGTGAAGAAAAGACCGAGGAAGTTGCCTCTTCTGTCATACCCCTTCAATATCTTTTCCAGTTGGGCAAAGGAAGGCAGGGCATCTGCCAGGGAATTCTGCATCTCCTTGCCTGATTCGCTATGGAAATTGCGCCTGTTGATAAGCTGAAGTATCTGGGCATAGGCGATGAGCTGATGTCGAAGCTTGCCGCCATTGCTGTCTATCTTATCAAGTGTCTGCTTGCAGACGAAGAACACCACCATGTATTGAACCAACACCCACCACAAGGCGAAATTTACCGAAACCATATCGCATATCGATAAAATCACGGAACCGATTACTCCGATAATCAGCAGCCATCCGATAACGAGCGAAACCGGAGACCCAAACCATGCCGGCACCTCCATCTTCGAAACCTTCTGCATCGCATCCACCACAGCAACAGAATCAATCTTCTTCATCTTGCCATTCACCATTTTGCCATCCGCGGTTTGGCTTCTGTTCTTTTCGCCAAGTGCCAGGAATTCCATTCGCCAGTTTTCGCCTTCTCCTGCCAATTCCTTCTGCAAATCTCTTCTTCTTTTAATATCCTCCATGGTCAGAGGCGTTTCCCTGGTAAGATTCCTGGCGAGTGCCTCCGAACCGCCCGATGTGATGGTTCGGCAGATGCGGTTGAACAGCGAACTCTTGCCGAAGACATCGAGGTCGAAGGAATAAGGATGCTGCGGATTCTGATAGCAATCGCCCGTCTCGAAAGGCGAGAAATCGCCCTCCAAAGCCTTGATTTCGTCCTGATAAACCTTGAGCAAAGCCGAAAGATGCTCTATCTTCTCCTTGTTCTTGTCGTCAAGTCGTCTGATTCCCAGATAGGCAATCAGGCACAGCGCCGCCCCCATCAGATAGTTCTGCGTATCTCCATCCAATGCGAAATAGCAGATCAGAAAGGCGAGGATGCCGCCAAAAGCCAGCAGCTCGCCCGTTATAAATCCCGTATTCTTACGCTTCAGGGCAGCCACCTCAGCAGCATATCGGCTTACATATTGTCGATAATTCTCCTTGATATTCATACTTTTTCTTTATTTTTCTTTTTTGATGTGCAAAATTAGGGATAAAATCTAGATTTCCAAAATAAATTCTCTCATTTTAAGTCTTTTATACTTATATTCGTGATAGGAATCTGGCTTTTATGAACCCTTGGCAGTAAAAAGTGCTATGAAAATTTGGAGGTTACACAAAAACATCGTATTTTTGCATTAAAATAGTTTGAATAATGAGCAAGTATAATTTTAATATAGACAATTATCATGCTATAGGGCATGCTGATATCGAAATAGAGGGTATCACAGTTATCGTGGGTAGCAATGGCTGTGGAAAAAGCACTATGTCCCGTTGGTTGTATTATATCGTCAATACATTGTCAGTGTTAGACAGTTTCTTTTTCTCTGATTTCAGAGATATGATTATCAAATCATTAGAGAAATATTCTAATGCGCTGGATGATATCTCAAATTATCTGGATGATGATAAAAAACGATTTTTTGACCATACCTTATCATTAATGACAATGGTAACATTGAGTAATGGTGGTGTGGAGAAGCTCGATTTTTATTATAAAAGAGCGATTGGTTCACTTGATGACATGCTGGTTAACTTTCTTCAGAAAGAGCAGAATCCTCAGCAGGTGCGTCGAGTGCTTAATCTTTTTGGGATTACTGAACAAAATCATGTTCATGAGGATATAGAACGAAATTCCATTCAGTTGTTTTCTGAATATCTTCAGAAATATGAAAACAACAAAAAAAATCGTCCCATCAGTTACTTGAAAGAGAAAATCGCTTCTGTATATCGGGAAAAGGATGGCTTTCCTGCCAGCATAAGCTTTAAGGAAGATGAAGTGGAATTGCTTGTTGATAGACTTGGAAAGATATATAGTTTAAATAATGCCATATATATAGGAACACCAGCAGCTATTTCTCTTCGTCAATCAGATAGGGTTCTGATGACTTCCTTGGCATATAAAGTGGTTCACGTAAATGAAAAAGGAAGTGAGATTACCGGCAAACAGGAATTACTTCATTCTATTAATAAAATGATAGATGGTTCTATTGTAGAAAAGGAAAATTTCGATGCTGTTGATTTAGTTTATCACAGCAACAATGGTAAGGATATTAGAATTGAAGATATAGCATCGGGATTCAAACCGCTGGTTTATATGCTTCGTCTGATAGAAAACGGGTGGCTGACAGAAAACACTTTGTTGGAGATTGATGAGCCTGAAACAAATCTTCATCCACAATGGGTGGTTGAGTTGGCGCATCTTCTTGTTCGCATCAACAAAACATTTGGAACCAAGATACTCATCACGAGTCACAATCCCGATATGGTATCGGCTATCAGGTATATCTCTGAAAAAGAAGGCTTGTTGAATACTACTCGCTTTTATCTGGCAGAGCAAAGTGAAGGTACAGATTCGTTCTACTATAAGAATTTGGGTTGTGACATCGAACCTGTATTTGAATCATTCAATAAATCTTTTGATACTCTTCAGAAATACGTAGAGAACTATGGCGAAATTTAAGATTGGCAATTATCAGGGAATCAAGATTGATTGTTGGACAGCAAAAGATTTAGTCGGCTTGCATCATTTGATGAAGCAGGAGGGATGCCCAAATTCAGAAAATCTTTTCTCTGACACAGATAAGGCAATAGAACTTGATGATGTTCAGAGACGAATTTCTCAAAAACATCATGCTGATAAGAAATCTTCTGCAGATATGCTATTGCATGTGAATGATAAGAGATTACTTTTGGCCGATGCAAAATTCCGACTAAGCAATACCAGGAATTTGGATTCAAAGGAGATAGCAAAAAAGGTTAGTGAATCAAAGGCAATGGTTACTTCTAACTATTCTTTTGATAATAGTTTCTATGTTTTGCTGACAAAGAAAGCTACAACTCCTTCCAATTTAAATAGGCTTAGAAGAAATGTAGGAAATAATCCAAATTATCAATTTATGGATGCCGTTGAATTTCATAAACTGTTCGAGGATTAATGTTTGAACTCCGTTCCTGATGTCATGAAAACTCAGAAACGGAGTTTTTTATAACTTTTTTCTGTCTTTTTTCTAGTATTATGAATTTTTCTCCATCCATTTATTATAGGAAATATTCTCCTCTTTCCACTTATCCTTTGCTTCCGCCTGATTCTTTGGATATCCGATGATGAGGGTATTGAGCGGAATCATCGTCTTGGGCAGATGCAACAGTTGCTGCATTCCCTCGTATCGTTCTTTCAGGGGATAGAGGGCTGTCCATACTCCGCCAAGTCCCAGGCCGTGAGCCATCAGCAGAATGTTCTCCGTGGCTGCCGAACAGTCTTGAATCCAGAACTCCTGCTCTGTGTCTTCCAGCGTCTTGTCCAGGCATCCGCAAACCAGGATGGCGAGCGGTGCCTGCTTCACCATGCCGGCACGCAGCATCATTTCCACCTTCTCCGGCTCTACAGACATGTCTGTATAGCTTCTTACCGATGTACGGCTCATGATATTTTCAAAAATCTTATTCTTTTCCATCATAGCTTTTATTCATCTTTTATTCTATCTTGATTGCTAAAATTGCAATGCGCTGCAAATATACGAAACTTTTTGGAGAAATTTGCAGTGCATTACAAGTTTCTTGTGCTTCTAGGTAAAATTTGCAGTGCATTGCAAATTTCTTTCTATCGCCCGATACATCCTATAATATGCGTATATATAAACCGATGTTGTGGTTATCATACTGATGAGATTCATGCAGGTGAAGGCTGCCTGCTGGGTGTTACCTGCCAGATAAAACACTGCAACAGGGAGTATATTTGAGCATATCAGCCATACCATGAAAACCAGGATAAGGGCTATGCCCAGTTTGCGTATGTTACCTCTGTGCTTGCTGCACAGCTGACAGCCGGCTACCAGGGAGGCGATGACGGAAATCAGGCCCATCGTGCTTTCTGTCCAGGTGAGTATGGAAGCCATTGGGGTAATCTGTCCGTTCTGCATCATCGTTACGAGATGAAGATTGAAGCATAGACCCAGAATGAATGAGAGCACATAGTAAAGCACCATCACCTCGCTGCAGCGTCGTAGTAATTTTACGTCTGCCGGTAGCGTACAGCGGAATATTCCCCATAAAGCTATAGGGGCGAGCTGCAAGACCAGTTGCTTGATGGTAACCAGGATGGGACTTATTGGAATCAGGATGGGACTTGTTCTGAAGGATAAGCCCGCTTGTCCGCAAACAGAAAATGCCAGCGAAAACAATGCGAAAAAGCAATATGCATACATGGCATATTGTGCAATGCGGTTTATATCTATAGAATAACTTTTTCTTTCCATAATTCTACGTTTGATGATTTTATAAACAGCTTATCTTGCATAAAGCCATTGCAAAGATACGAAGTTTTTGAGAAATTCTAGCAAAATAGGTGGAAAATGTTTGGCTATTATGATATATACTTGTTAAAAGAATGGCGGAGAGACCGATAAAAACTCTTAAAAATCATAACGTATCTTCTTGAATACCAGTATTTGTTGCTATCTTTGCACGGTATATACTAATAACGCTACGTGGATAAACTAATAACGCTACGTGGATAAATACTAATAGCGCTACATGGGTATATACTAATAGGAATATAAGTTTAATCATGAATCATATGAAGAAGATTTTCTTAGGATTGGCAGCAGCACTGATGTTGACTGCCTGCAATGAGAACAGACAGCCGGAGGCAACGACCAGCGTTGACTCTGCAAGTGTGGTAACCGATTTAATGATGAGTCGCAGAAGCATCCGTGCTTACAAGGATTCCGTCATCAGCCGCGATACCCTGAACGAGATTTTGAAATGCGGCATCCATGCGCCAAATGGGCAGAACCTGCAGTCGTATGAAATCAGAGTGATTGATTCTCCTGCACTTATCGATTCGATAACTCAAGCCGTGGTCAAGGATAATCCTAAGATAGCAGAGCGCAAGGGCTTCAAGAATATCTTCGTGAATGCTCCATGCGTGGTTTGCATCGCCTACGATACTACTTATGATATGGCACAGATTGATTGCGGTTTGCTTGGCGAGAACATCATTCTTGCAGCATGGGCAAGGGGCATCGGTTCCTGCTGTCTGGGCAGTTCTGCCCGTTGGATATTGTATTCGCCGTCAGCCAAGCCTTACCTCGACCGCATGGCATTCTCCAAGAATTACAAACTGCTCTACTGCATCGCCCTGGGTTATCCTGACGAATCGCCGGAGGCAAAGGCAAGACGACAGGACATGATAAAGTTCATGGATTAGGATAAATGAAGAGGGTGTGTCATAAACTTATGACACACCCTCCCAATAAAAGAAAACCTTATAGTCAAAATAGAAATTAGCTATTCTTCTTTAGTACTTCGCATTCTGAGGGTCGAAGTTGGTCCAACCGCTCATCCAGTTGTTGCTGCCATCGAAGGCTCCGATGTAGCTTACGGTGTCGAAACCTGTCCAGCCGGCGAAACTTGCGGCACCAAGCAATGGACTTCCGGCGATAGGAGTATAACCATCTGTGCCTACCAATGAGGTCCATGAATCAAAATACTTATTACTTGGCTCTGAGAAGAAGAAGGTGTTGCTGTATGACTTCTGATTCTTGTCGAGATCCTTCTTGTTGGCTGCATCATAGAGGTAATCTTCATACTTCTTGTTGGCATCACTCCCTACTGCATCCATACCTGCAAAATATACATTCTGAAGCTTGAACTTCTTGTCCTTGGCATCCTTCACGGTATTTCCTTTCTCGCCATCGATGATCAAACCGATAGGCCAGCCTAATGCCACCGAGTTGATGCAGTTGAGGTTAGAAGAACGGCGAATCTGCATGGCTGCCTGGAACTTGCCGAGGGCTGAACCATTGTTTGGATTGTATGCTCCGGCAGTGATATAATCGGTGGTGTTCTGGAACTTGTCGTCCAAAACCTTAGGACCTACGAAGGTGATGTTAGAGAAGGTTGCCTTGGTACGAGGCTCTACTGTTGCACCATCAGCGCAGTTGTCGCTCTCGAAACCGTTGCTCTGAGAGGTGTCGGCTATCTTGCTGTCACGCAGTGAAAGACCATACTGCACCTTGCCTGAGAAACCGTTGTCGGTATCGAAATCATCATCCCAACCCTTGTAGGCTACGAGATACTTGCAATTCACGGTACCGCCAAACCACTCGAAGGAATCATCATTGGAATAAGATACCTGTACGTGGTCTATCTGTGTGCCGGAACCTACAGAACCGAATGTCAAACCGTTGATTTCCTTATCCTTCTGGAATGGATAACCGGCAAACTCGATGCGTACATAACTCAAGGCTCCTGAGTTATCAGCATCATCTGCGCCACCATGCTTGGTACGAGGACCACCCTCTATCTGCTGCTCAGTCTGGTTGTTCTTAGCCTTACCGCAGAGAATAATGCCACCCCAGTCGCCAGGCTTTCTGCTGCCGGCAGCCTCTTCAGATGTAAAGACGATAGGCTCTGTGGCTGTACCCTTGGCGATGAGTTTACCGCCACGCTCTGCGATGAGTGCCGCCTTGGTCTGCTTGTCGCCCTTGATGATAGTTCCCGGTTCGATGGTGAGCTCAGCACCTTCTGCAATATATACCCATCCTTTGAGGAGATAAGTGCCTTTCTTTAAAGTCTGCTTGCCTGTGAAGACGAACTCCTGGTCGCCGTTGCCAATCTGTGTACCGCTGGCGTTTTCCTTGTCATCTGTTCCGAAGAGAATGTGGTCGCAAGCTTTCAAGCCGCCATTGGTTGTCCACTTGTAAACTACTTCTGGTCCTGGATTTGGAGAAGGAGTTGGATCGTCATTGTCACTGCTGCAACTGCTCAACATGGCAGATGCTGCGAGGATGCCCATGCATCCTAAAAAATACATCTTGTTCATCATTGTTTCCTGTTTTATTAAACAAACATCTAATTATTCTTATTATTTAAAATTTATAGATTGCCTGCAAACCGATGTTTCTGCCCGGCTTGTAGCATCTTGAAATCTCTTCCACTTTCTTCTTGCTTCCGTCGCTATACGTTACATCAGCAAACTGCTTGTAATATATCTTTTCTGCAAGAAGATCTCTTACGTTGAGCTTCAGCTCCAGATGATTGCCGAATTTCTTTGCCAGCGAGAAGTCGATGGTGTTGCGGGGCATCTCGTAGCTGTGAGGCACTCGGGAATTGGAGTCATCGCCTGTGCTTCCTTCGCTTCTGCCCACTCCGATGATTCGCTTGCCTATGCGGTTGTAGAGCAGGGCGATATCCATCTTCAATGGCTCGTTTTTATAGAAGATGCCGGTGTTGATAAGGTATGGAGACTGACCCTGCATCGGTCTGTTTTCCTCTTTCGAACCTTTCTCAAACTGCACCTTGCTCTTGATGAGGGCACCATTAAACGACCAGCTGAAATCCTTTAATCCGATGAAACCGAGATTCTTTCTGATATCCAGCTCCACACCGTAATTGTTGGCACTCTTCGCATTCTTGTAGGAATAAATCAAGTCTGTGCCGCCTGCCACCGTGTAGGTCCACTCGATAGGAGAATCGAAGTGCTTGTAGAAGACTGCCAGCGAAATGAGCTCTCCACGGGATGGATACCACTCATATCGCAGGTCGAGGTTATCGACATAACAGTTCTTCAACTCAGTGTTTCCCTGCACATTGCTGGCAAGGTCGAAGTCGTAATACACCGACGACGATACTTCACGGAATTCTGGGCGGTTAATACTGCGGCCATACGATAGTCGCACCTGGTGCTGGTCGCTGATCTTATATGTTGTATTGAGAGATGGAAAAACATCATCGGTCTTGTAATGACGGCTCGATTCACTCTTCTCGTAGTCACGGGAATTGGAGATGAGTTCCATATCATTATGCTCGAAGCGGACACCGGCGTGGATGCCGAGTTTGCCAAAGGGGAGAAACATCGCCAGGTATCCGGCGCCTAAGGTGTTGTGTCCGCGGTAGTTATTGCGCATCTGCTTTTCCTCCAGAAGATACAGCTTGTCGTAACCCATGTTTGCCTCGCTGGAGAGCAGGGTAGGGATGTCGCTGTGGCGGAAATCGGATGGCATGTTGTTAGCTGAAACATTCCAGTTGTAGATGAAGTTGCGGGTCTGGTATTCTCGGCTGCGATACTCCCCATAGACACCCACCTGTAAGTTTGGCTCAAAGTTGCCAAACTTGAAGTGGTGCTTGTCATTTACACCAAGAGAGAGAATGTGTTCGTCGAGCTGAGTCCACTCGCGAGATATGTCGTTGCCGGTGCTCAGGGCATAAACGCCCGTTTCGAGAGCATCGTCGATGAGGTATCTACGACGGTCAGGCAAATGACGGTTGGCATACGCATACCCGATGCTCCAGTCAAGGGCGTCGCTAGTGAAGGTGTGCTTGCCGGTAAGCTGACCGTTATATGTTGTTCTACTGCGGTAGTAATACTCTGCGCTTCGCTCCAGATTCGACTGGGCACTCACGCCATCACGCCAGGTATATCGGCTGGTAGCCAACTGGTTGAAGATGTTCTTGAGCTGATACTTGTGGTTGCCGTCCTTGGAAAGGAAGGTGAAGTTGAGCATTGCTCCGAGTCTCACGTTATTATTATACTGGTCGTCAACAGAGTGACGAAGATAGTTCGGCTTGTCGTTTGCCGCATCATAGATGCCATAGAGGTTGTTCTCCATGTTCTTGTAGGTGCGGTATTCGTTGGTATAGTTCAAGGCAGCGAGCATGCCGAGTGTTCTTCCGCCGAGCATCCAGCGGCGGTTGAGGCTGGCCGCCAGTTTCAGGTCGCCCAAAGGCTTCCTGTTCTTGACAAGCCAATCGTTGTTAAGCCCGTTTCCCAGGAGCGAAGTAGCATAATCGCCCACCGGCTTTCCGTTGGCATCGAGCTGCGGATTCAGGGCAGCATGGATGCCCCCATTCAGGTTTCTCAGTCCATTGTCGAAACCCAGGAAATCTGTTCCGGAACCTTTCGAGTAAGAAAAATTCTGAAAGGCAGAAGATGTATTCCAGTTTCCGCCCACGGCGATGTTGAAACTGTTTTCTGCCGGAATCTCCTTGGTGTTGACGATGATGAAACCGCCTGAGTAATCAGCAGGATATTCAGCCGTTGGCGACTTCACGATGGTGAGGTTGTCGATTTGCGAACTTGGGATGATGTCGAAGGAGAATGCCCTGGAATCAGCCTCCGAACTAGGCACTGCTCCTCCGTTTACCCACACATTGTTATAACGCTGCGACAAACCACGAACCATCACGAATTTATCATCGATGAGGCTCACGCCTGGCACTCGGCGTATCACCTCACCCGCATTCGTATCCTGAGTTCTAGATATTTCCTGTGCCGAAACATTGCTCACGATGACGGGACTGTTTTTGGCCACCTGTATCATTGCCGCATCCGTATTACGCCTTTCCACTGCGGTAACGGTCACCTCGTTCAGCTGCTGTTCATCAGGTTGCAAAGCGATGGTCAGCAATGCTTTCTCCGAAGCATCATTCTTCGATGAAGTATCCTTCGAAGAAACGATAGCCTTTCCATCTATCCTCTTTCCGCCCTTCAATTGAACCCCGTCAATTTTTTGAGTTTTGTATCCTACATATTTTATATATAAGGTATAAGTACCATCTTTGAGATTTAGGAGCGAGAAGTTTCCGTCGATGTCAGTCACTGCTTTGATACCATCCTTCTCTTGGGTAGCATTCTTGCTCCCATTTCCAGGCACGGCAGTGATGACCGCTCCGATGAGTGTCTCTTTCGACTTTTGGTCGATGACAACACCCTTGATGTCTTGTGCCCACATCGGTGTGATACCGGCAGCGAGCAATCCTAATCCAATAATTCCCCTTTTTGTGTTCATAACTGAATACCTTTTTGTTTTCTCAATCAAAATACCTTTCTGATTTCGTTTGCAAAGGTACGATGGTTATATTACAGGTCGATTTCTTTCCGATTGAAAGATGTTTGCGATGCTGATACAATGGTGTTACGAGCCATATTTCCTTCCTGACAAGGAAACTTTTGACGATTCTTTCCTTCTAAAAAGGAAATAATTGCCGATTTCTTTCCTTTTTAGAAGGAAAGCTTGTATCTTTGCGCCAAAAATAAGAAAGAAGATATGGAATTACGTAATACTTTTCAATCCATCATAGCCTTGCATCAACGAGAATTTCCGTTGGATTTGCAAGCAAGAGAGATGCAACTTTCTTTGGATGGAGGTCGTATCGTCACGGTCACAGGCATCCGCCGTTGTGGCAAGTCCTCGCTTTTAGGCTTGACTATCAATCGTTTGCTGGAAAGTGGTGTGCCTAAGGAGCGCATTCTCTATGTCGGTTTTGATGATGAGCGTTTTCTCTCCATGACACCAGAGAATTTCGATGAACTTTTACAGGCTTATCGGGAGATGTATCCTATGATACCTCTCCAGAATGTCTATATGTTTTTTGACGAGATACAACTGGTGCAAGGTTGGGAACTCTTTGTGCTCAGAGTGTATAACCTAAAATCCGCAACTATCATCCAATACACGATTAAGGGTAGATTTATGAGTCGT
>OOAI01000467.1_pt1 | contig 25338 bp, 24 predicted proteins | sample 1671191 | NCBI WGS metagenome assembly OOAI01 (sample SAMN06348131, study PRJEB24527) | human gut metagenome | biome: human gut; feature: ankylosing spondylitis patient; material: feces | host: Homo sapiens | place: China | collected 2015-10 | reverse complement strand
ATCGCCGATGATAGTTGGTTGTATTTCCAGTGAAAGTAGGACATCGTCAGGCTCACCATTCCAAGAACCCCGGTTTCGAAAGAGACCGGGGTTCTTGTTTTTCCCGAGCAGCAAAATGCGCAAGGCCCCGCCTTGCGGCAGGGCCTTCCCGTCAGAAAACGCCGGAGTGCGGCCGAGCGGGTCAGGAATCGTTCGACCGGCTCGGAATCACATGCGCTCGCCGCTGCCGATCACGGCCTCGATGACCTCAAGCATGTCGGGGCGGGCCGCATAGGCCTCGCGCAGCACGTGCATCTGCATGGCGTCCATCTCCTCGTCCGAAAGCGTCATGACGCCCATCTTGGACGAGTTGAAAAAGCCGTCGAAGACCATCATGGCGACGTAACCCCTGACGGTGTCGGCCGACGAACGGCCGATCCTGTCGTAGAGCGACTTGTACCATGCGCGGATGGGCTCGACGAGGGCGGGATGGCGCGACGAGAGGCTCAGAAGCTGCGAGCCGAGTCCGACCCAGCCGGCGCGGTTCTCCCTGAAGTCCAGATACCAGAGGCGCATGGCGGGCAGCACGGCGTCCTCGGGACTGAGGCCCGAGGCGATGAAGGGCGTCTCATGACGCTTCTCCTCGGCCTGTAGATGCTCGAGATAGTCGTCGATGAGCGCCTTGAGCAGATCGTCCTTCGTGGGGAAGTGCCAGTGGATGGCGCTCTTGGAGATGTCGAGCACCTCGGCGATCGCGCCGTGGCTCAGCTTCCCGATGCCGCTCTCGAGAATGATGCTTTTGGACGCCTCCAGAATCCGCTGCCTGCTTTGTTCGCCCTTCGTGGCCATGTGAATCCCCTGACGATGAAACGAATCCGGGCCCGTCTCCACTCGGAGGACGGGCCCGGAGATCCACTTAAGTATAAGTCGACCAGGCTTCAGCCTACGTCATTATTTGGCGACTTCCGCACCCGCGATGCGGCCGAAGACGATGATGTCGGTGTAGGCGTTCGAGCCGAGGCGGTTCGTGCCGTGCGTGCAGCCCGTCACTTCGCCCGCAGCCCAGAGGCCGGGAATCGGCTTGTCGTTGGCGTCGAGCACTTTGGCCTTCGGATTGATCTTCAGGCCGCCCATCGTGTGGTGCACGCTCGGAACGCCTCTGTAGATCCAGTACGGTCCCGTGCTGAGGTCGACGAAGCGGCTGCGGTAGTTGAAGTCCAGGTCCTTGCCCGTCCTGGCGAATTCGTTGACGCGCGCAATCGTGGCCTTGAGGTTGTCGACCGGGATCTTGAAGAAGTCGGCGATGCCCTCGATGGTGTCGGCCTTGTGCAGGATGCCCGTCTTGGTGAAGACCTCGACCTCGTCCTGATGGTGCGTGATGGCGTGCGAGCGCTTCTCGATCTCGCCGTTGAAGATCGCGTAGCAGTACTTGCCCGTCTGCTCGAGAATGGCCTTGCTCATCACGTCGCGGCGCTGGAGTTCCTCGACGAAGCGCTTGCCTTCCTGATTGACGAGGATGGCGCCTTCGAAGCGAGCGTCGTCGATGAGCTCGATGGCGCCCGAGTTCGGGTCGCACATCGGATAGGTCTGGATGAGGCCCATGTTGACGACCTGTGCGCCGATGTTCTTCGCCATCGTGATGCCTTCACCCATGGCGCCGGGCATGTTCGTGGTCTTGAAGCCGTCGCCGTAGAACGGGTTGGCCTCCGTGCGCATCGCAACGTTCGCGGCAAAGCCGCCCGTCGCGATCACGACGCCCTTCCTGGCGCTGAAGGTATAGCTCTTGCCGTCCATCGTGGCCTTGACGCCCGTGACGCGTCCCGAAGCGTCACGCACGAGCTCCTCGGCCTTCATGTTCGTGATGATGGGAATGCCGCGCTTCTCGGCCGCAGCGCTGAACTTGGTGATGAAGTCGAGGCCCGTGGCGCCCTTCGGAATGAGCGAGCGCTTCTTGGAGTGGCCGCCGAAGAAGAAGAGGTTGTCTTCCTGGAATTCGACGCCGATGACGTCCCGGCACCATTCGGCGGCGGGAAGCGCATTCTCGACCATGGTGCGCACGACGGCGGGATCGCCCTTCATGTCGCCGCCTTTCATGGTGTCCTGATAATGCAGTTCAACGCTGTCGCCTTCAATGCCGAGCTTCTTCTGGACCCAGTTGCCCGCAGCGGCCATTTCCGCGCCCGAAACGAGCGAGTTGCCGCCAACGTTGGGCATCTTTTCGAGAAGCACGACCTTCGCGCCCGCGTCGCTCGCGGTGATGGCGGCCGAGAAGCCCGCGCCGCCCGCACCGATCACCACGACGTCATAGACGTTCGTCTCAGGCACCTTCGGCGCGCGCTTGAGAAGGGCCACCGGGCCCGCGAGCGTCACGCCCGCCTTGGCCGCAGCCTCCTTCACGGCGTTCCTGAGGGCGTCCGACGAGACGGTCGCGCCCGTCACGGCATCGATGTCGGCCGTGTTGTGCTTGATCATCGCGTCCTTCATTTCGGTGAAGACCTTGCCCGCGAGGATCGGGTTCTCGTTCGATTTTCTGATGTCGATCGCCTGAATCCTGCCGCCGTCAAAGGTCACTGCGGCGATCACGTCGCCGTGCTTGCCGACGCCCGCGCCCTCGGTCGTGACGGGCGCAGCCATGGCGGGAATGGAAAGCGACGCTATTGCAAGACAGACGAGAGATTTGTTCAGTGTCATGGTCGGCTCCTCTCCGATTGGTGTGGTCATGAGATCAATGTAGCCAAAAACTGACCCCAAGCATAGTTTTGTATGATTGGGACTTATGCCGTCGACAGACACTCGGTTTTATGATAAAATCATCAAAATCGTTTGCGAAAGCAGACAAAAGCCATTGCCTGATGACCATAGAGAGGCGGTACCACTCCTTCCCATTCCGAACAGGACAGTGAAACGCCTTATCGCCGATGATAGTTGGTTGTATTTCCAGTGAAAGTAGGACATCGTCAGGCTCGCAATTGCAAAACCCCGGTTTCCAAGGAAGCCGGGGTTTTGTCTTTTCGGGCTTTTGTTTTTCAGACGGCAGGGCGCCCGCTCGAATGTTCTCGAGGCCCCGACAGCCGATGGCATGACAAGACAAAGGGCCCGTGCATTGCTGCATGGGCCCTTCGTCATGCTGTTTCAACCAGTCGTATCAGACGGATCACGCGAGACCGGTGATCTTGCCGTCCTTGACGTCGATGGACATGGCGGCCGGAACCTTCGGCAGGCCGGGCATGCGCATGATCGCACCCGTCGTCACGACGACGAAGCCTGCGCCCGCATTGAGGATGAGGCGTTGGACAGGCAGCGTGAAGCCCTTCGGAGCGCCGAGGAGCTTGGGATCGTGAGAGAACGAGAACGGGGTCTTGGCGATGCAGACCGGGAGGCGGTCGAAGCCGAGGTCCTGCAGGCGCTTGAGATCCTTGGCGGCGGCAGGAGCCAGTTCGACGGTGGCAGCGCCGTAGATGGTCTTGGCGATCTTCTCGACCTTTTCCATGACGGGGGCGTCGGCCTCGTACGTGAAGTTGAGCGGGTGCACGTCCTCGGCAGCCTCGATCACGGCGCGGGCAACGTCGACGGCACCCTTGCCGCCGAGCGCGAAGCCGTCGGAGAGGGCCACGCGCACGCCGAGTTCGGCGCAGCGGTTGCGGATGATGTCGAGTTCTTCGTCAAGGTCCGTGTGGAAGTGGTTGATGGAGACCACGATGTTCGGACCGAAGCGCTTGAGGTTCTCGACGTGGGCGTCGAGGTTGCAGAGGCCCTTCTTGAGGGCTTCGGCGTTGGGCTTGCCGATTTCGGGCAGGGGGACGCCGCCGTGCCACTTGAGGGCCTTGGTGGACGTCACGAGCACGACGGCGGCGGGGTTGAGACCGGCCGCACGGCACTTGATGTTGTAGAACTTTTCGGCGCCGAGGTCGGAGCCGAAGCCGGCTTCGGTGATGGCGTAGTCGCCGAGCTTCATCGCGGCGCGCGTGGCGGCGACGGAGTTGCAGCCGTGGGCGATGTTGGCGAACGGACCGCCGTGCACGAAGGCGAGGTTGCCTTCGATGGACTGGACGAGGTTCGGCTTGATGGCGTCCTTGAGGAGCGCGACGAGGGCGCCGCCCACGCCGAGTTCCTGAACCGTGACGGCGGAACCGTCGCGGCGCGTGCCGACTACGATGCGGTCGATGCGGGCGCGCAGGTCGTCAAGGTCCGTGGCGAGGCAAAGGACGGCCATGAGTTCGGAGGCGGCCGTGATGTCGAAGCCCGCTTCCGTCGGGATGCCGTTGGCGGAGCCGCCGAGACCCGTGACGATGTTGCGGAGCATGCGGTCGTTCACGTCCATGACGCGGCGCCAGAAGATTTCCTTGAGCTCGACCTGACCCTGGTGGCGGGCGTTGTCGATCAGAGCGGCGAGGAGGTTGTTGGCGGAGGTGATGGCGTGGAAGTCGCCCGTGAAGTGCAGGTTGATGGCTTCCATCGGAAGGACCTGCGAGTAGCCGCCGCCGGCAGCGCCGCCCTTCATGCCGAAGACCGGGCCGAGGGACGGTTCGCGAAGGGCGAGTACGGCCTTCTTGCCGAGCTGCTTGAGACCCTGGGCGAGGGCGATCGACGTGGTGGTCTTGCCGGAGCCTGCGGGCATGCCGGACGTGGCCGTCACGAGGATGAGCTTGGCCGTGTCGGGACGGGAGGCGTCGAGCGCGACCTTGGCTTTGTCGCGGCCGTACGGCTCGAACTCGGCGTCGGTGAGGCCGGCCTCGTGGGCAAGCTGGTCAATCGGAATGAGCTTGGTTGCCTGAGCAATTTCAATATCGCTGAGCATGGGATCTCCCAAAAAAGGTAAATGCCTGAAAAAACTGAAAACCGATGGCCTGCGGCACGGTCCGGGAGCCTCCGGCGCTCGACCCTGAGGGAGCCTTCAACGGAGCGTCTCCTGCCGTCCAGATGGCGGGATTGAGAGAGTATGCCTCAAAAAGCTGGGACGGGTGGACGAAAACCGTAAATATTTCCGAGCGTGCGGGCAGGATGCAAAAATCCCGTCCGAACGCCTTGTTCCGGACGGGATTTGGTGAGAGCTGTCGCTTTAAAGCGGATCGCCCGTCAGCATGAGAAGACGTGCGATTTCAGCGGCGTTGTGCAGGTCAAGCTTGCGGTAGGCGGAGCCTCGGTGGACCTGGACGGTCTTTTCCGAAATGCCGTATTCGCGGGCAACCTCTTTGTTGGAGTAGCCCTGGGCAACCATGCGGATGACTTCGCGCTCGCGCTGCGTGAGCGACTCGAGACGGTTGCGGAAGTCGGTGACTTCGCGCTTGCCGCGGCGCTGGGCGAGGTTGTGCGAGACGGCGTTTTCAATGGTCTTGAGGAGGCGCTGGTCGTCGACGGGCTTCTGAAGGAAGTCGATGGCGCCCGCCTTCAGGGTGTTGACGGCCATGTCGATGTCGCCGTGGCCGGAAATGAAGATGATCGGCAGGTCGCAGCCGGCTTCCCTCAGCTTGAGCTGAAGCTCAAGGCCGGACATGTGCGGCATGCGGACGTCGAGGAGGAGACAGCCGGGGCGGATGTAGTCGTTCGAGGAAAGGAACGTGATGGCGTCGGCATAGGTCTTGACGTCCCAGCCTTCGCCTTCAATGAGGAAGGCCCAGGAGTTGCGCATTGCGTCGTCATCGTCGATGACGCGGATCAGGGGCTTGTCGATTTTCGCAGGATCGTGCACGGTGAAATCCTAGTTATTATGGTTGTGCTTGGAGCGTCCGGCTCGTCCAAGGGGAGGAGGCGAAGGCGGCGCGCGTCCGGCCATTTTTATTGAATCATGAAATGAAGCGGGATGCGGATGGAGGTTGCGCTCCCGTCCCGCAGATTTCATCTTACCCGAAATGAGGTGTTGGGGCGACAGAATCTGGCCGAGAAAACGCAACGGCGACGCAGGATGCGCCTTCCTCTGCTAGTATGGGCAATCCTTTAGACAACACACGACGTCCATGACCGGCATTCTCAACACAACCTCATTATCCCGCGCTGCGGCGGCCGCCCTGTCGGCGCTCCTGCTCTCGGGCTGCGCCGCGCTTTCGGGCGGCGGTTCCGAGGCCATTCCCGCCGATGCGATGAAGCGCCCCGTCGACCTCTCCGTCGTCTGCGTGCTCGTTAACGAGGACGTCAAGAGCGAACCGCTCGTCAAGTCGCTTGAGACGGGCGTGAGGAGCTTCGGCAGCGAGCCGAGGCTGCTCATGCCGGGCGACGGCCCGCAGGCCTGCTCCTTCGTCGTGACGTACGAGGTGAGGACGAATGCCCGCGTGATCGAGGCCGTTCGGTTCCAGACCTTCGAGAACAGCGTGCCCGCCCTCGAGGCGTCGGGCCGCGCCAATCCCGGCAGCGGCCTCACGGTCGACAACGTGGCCGCCTACATGGTCCAGCTTCTCAATCAGACGAAGAAGAGGCTTGGCGACAGGGCCGTTCTGCCCGCCGCACCCGAGCCCGTTCCGACTCAGGCTCCCGCCGCCCGGCAGCCCTGAACGGGACAACAACAAGCCCGCCGCTTCAAGTCCGAAGCTGCGGGCTTTTTTTCTGAAAAGTCACTCGAGCTCACCCTGAGCTCTTCGGAGTTTTCTCCTGTCAGTAGAGCTGCACGACGCGGTATGGCTCGGCGTCCCTGATGAAGGGGCCGATGGCTGCGCTCCTGAGCTCCTTGCAGTGCTTCTTCACGATCTCTGCGACCTCCTGGCCGAAGGGTTCGACGTCGATCTTGCGGGCGCGGCGACGGAGGTACTTGGCGATGCTCTGGCTGGCGGCGTAGTCGGATCCTGCGGCCTTGAAGAATTCGTTGATGAAGAGCGCGAGGATGAGCGGCGTGTCGACATTCCTGTCCGCCTTGAAGCTGTTGAGGTCAGCGCAGAGATTCGCGTCGAACCCCAGGGACCTGAGGCCGTTGACGGACTGGGGATGAAGCTCGCGGGGCAGGAAGCGCAGGTTGTTGAGAAGCTGTTCGGAGCGGGTGGGGAGCGTGGCGCGGAGCATGAGCTCCATGGGAAGCGTGATGTTTGACATGGCGGACTGAAACGGAAGTACGGAACTCGAACGAATGTTGACGGCGAGGGCGCGCTGCAACGCGATGCTTCGCCTTGGATTCGAGTATGGGGCAGTTCGCCGAAGGACATCGAACTATTTGAAGGTTGCATGACCTGCGCCAAAAGTGCCGTATCAGAATCGTGAAATGATCCTGTGAAAAGTGCGGGTTTTGTCGATAAAAATGTTGCGCCACAATGGTTTTGGTGGTGTTTCCACTGGATCATGCCGATGCACGGCATTCCGTCGTCCCTTTTCTAGGTTGTTTGCAGTAGAGCGAAAAGTGCGATCTTAAGGTAGAATCGTCGGTACTTCGCCGGATCCGCGGGAACCGGCAGGGCTTCCAGAACAAGACATGCAGTCGGGGCACCGGATCCTCTCCGGTCAACTTCCTTTCAACGCCCTCGCATGCCGGAGGCTTTTGTCCTGTTTCTCATTATTCAAGGTGGATTAATCATGAAATTCAAGCTTTTTGCTTCTGTGTGCGTGGCTGCCGGCCTCGCCTTCGGTCTTGCCGGCTGCGGTGACGACAATGCTCCCAAGAGCGGCGACGCCAAGACCCTCACGGTCGGTGCGAGCCCCGTTCCGCACGCGGACATTCTGAATCTCATCGCCCCGCAGCTCCAGAAGGAGGGCATCACGCTCAAGGTGATCGAGTTCTCCGACTACATTCAGCCGAACCTCTCGCTCAACGACAAGGAGCTTGACGCCAACTTCTTCCAACACAAGCCCTATCTCGACTCCTTCAGCAAGGACCGCGGCCTCAAGCTCACGAGCCTCGTCGCCGTTCACATCGAGCCGATGGGTGTGTACTCCCACAAGGTGAAGAACGTTGCCGACGTTGCCGAGGGCTCTGAAGTCGCCATTCCGAACGACCCGACCAACGGCGGCCGCGCCCTCAAGGTGCTCGAGACGGCCGGCCTCATCAAGGTTCGTCCTGAAGCCGGCGTGACGGCCACGATCAACGACGTGGTCGACAATCCCAAGAAGATCAAGTTCCGCGAGATCGAGGCCGCCCAGCTTCCGCGCGCCCTTGACGATGTCGCGCTCGCCGTCATCAACTCCAACTACGCCCTGGGCGCCGGTCTCAACCCGGTGAAGGACGCCCTTGCCATCGAAAGCAAGGATTCGCCCTACGCCAACATCGTGGCCATCCGCACGGGTGACGACAGCCGCGCCGAGATCCAGAAGCTCAAGGCCGCTCTGACGTCTGCCGAAGTCAAGAAGTTCATCGAAACCGAATACAAGGGTGCCGTGGTTCCGGCCTTCTGATCCTGGCATTGAACCTCTGAACAATCAGGGCCCGCCGCAGCATCGTCTGCAGGCGGGCCTTTTTCTTTCCGGGCGCGCCTATTCGTCGGCGGGCGGCTTCATCGAGCAGCAGGACTTCCGGTTCCTTTTCGCCAGATAGGCGTCGCCCCAGCGGTACATGGCCGTGAGAATGGGTTTGATGCTCTCGCCCGTGGGCGTGAGCGCGTAGTCGACCCGAGGCGGAACGACGGGCCAGACGATGCGCGAGACGAGGCCGTCCGCCTCGAGTTCGCGAAGCTGCTGCGTGAGCATCTTGGGCGTGGCGTCGGGCACGGCCTTTCTCAGCGCCGAGTAGCGCATCGTGCCTTCGAGCAGGTTCCAGAGAATGAGCGCCTTCCACTTGCCGCCGATGAGGCTGAGCGTGAGCGCGACGGGACAGAACACTTCTCCTGCAGGCGTTTTGTCGGTCATGACGGTATCCTTTTGGGTACTGGATATCAAAATTGTGCGTTCTTGCGAAAAGGAACTTGTCAAGGATACACTCCCTGAACCGAATAATCATTCTCATTCAGAACGATGGAAACCAGACAGTTCAACGTGACGGGCATGAGTTGCGCGGCCTGCTCGAGCCGCGTGGAGAAGGCCGTGTGCGCCCTTCGCGGCGTGAGTGCGGCCGAGGTGAACCTGCTCACGAATTCGCTCAAGGCGACGTTTGACGAAGGCGTGCTCGGCGTCGAGGACATCGAGCGTGCGGTGGAAGATGCGGGCTACGGGGCGAGCGAGAAGGGCTTTGCGGGGCGAGGGAGGACTGCGGCCGCGACGGCGCCCGAGGCGGACGCGGAGGCGGCGGCCGAAGCCGTGCGCGTGCGCCTCATCTGGTCCTTTGCGCTGCTCGCACCCCTCATGTGGCTTTCGATGGGGCCGATGGCGGGCCTGCCCGTGCCCGTCATGCTCACGGGGGCGCAGGGCGCTCCGATGATGGCCTTCACGCAGTTCCTGCTCACGCTGCCCATCGTGCTTCTCAACCGCCGCTACTTCACGGGCGGCCTCAGGGCGCTCGTCAACCGCGCGCCCAACATGGACAGCCTCATCGCGGTTGGATCGGGCACAGCGCTGCTCTTTGGCGTCTACGTGATCTACAGGCTTCTTGCGGCCCAGGCTGCGGGTGACGAAGCGGCGCTCCACCACTTTGCGCACAGCCTCTACTTCGAGGGGGCGGCGACGATCGTCACGCTCATTTCGCTCGGCAAGTTCTTCGAGGCGCGCGCCAAGCGCCGCACGACCGAGGCGGTGACGGCGCTCATGAAGCTTGCGCCGCCGACGGCCCTCGTGGTGAGGGACGGCGCGGAGGTCCGCATTGGAACGGATGAGGTCGCCTCGGGTGACATCGTCGTCGTGAAGACAGGCGAGACGGTGCCCGTCGACGGCGTGATTCTGGAGGGAACTGCGCTTCTGAACGAGTCGGCCCTTACGGGCGAGAGCCTTCCCGTGACGAGAGGGCCGGGCGAGGCCGTGACGGGCGCGACGCTTCTGGCGGCGGGCGCCTTCAGAATGCGCGCCACGCGCGTGGGCGACGACACGGTGCTGGCGGGCATCATCAGGCTCGTTGAGGAGGCGACGGCCTCGAAGGCTCCCGTGGCGAGGCTTGCCGACAAGGTGAGCGGCATCTTCGTGCCTGTCGTGATGACAATCGCTCTGGTGTCGGGCCTTGTCTGGTACTGGATCGGCGGAGACCTAGAGTTCGCGCTCAACGCCGCGGTGAGCGTCCTCGTCATTTCCTGCCCGTGCGCGCTCGGACTGGCGACGCCCACGGCCGTCATGGTCGGCATGGGCCGAGGCGCAGGCATGGGCGTTCTCTTCAAGAGCGCCGAGGCGCTCGAGGTCTTCTCCGGGCTCAAGACCGTCGTCTTCGACAAGACGGGCACGCTCACCGAGGGCAGGCCCGTTGTCACGAAGGTGGCGGCAGCGGTGCCCGGACTCGAAACCGTGGTGATGCTCGTCGCAGCCGCGCTTGAAAAGCCTTCCGAGCATCCGCTCGCGCAGGCGGTGCTCGCCGAGGCCGAGGCGAGGGGACTGACCGCGCAGGATGTCGATGAGTTCGAGCAGATTCCGGGCGGCGGCCTCAGGGGCCTGATGTCGGGCACGCCGGTGGCGGCGGGCAACGCCCGTCTCATGGAGACGCTCGGCCTTGAGGTGCCCGAGGCGCTTTCCGCGCTCGCACTCGCAGAGGCCTCGCAGGGCGCGACGCCGCTCTTCATTGCTTCGGCAGGGAGCGTTATCGGCATCATCGCCGTCGCCGACAGGGTGAGGCCCGAATCGAGGGCCGCCGTCTCGGCGCTGCGCGGACGCGGCCTCAGGGTCGTGATGCTCACGGGCGACAACCGCCGCACGGCCGAGGCCGTCGGCGCAAGGCTCGGCATTGCGTCCGAGGACATCGTCGCCGACGTGAGGCCCGCCGAAAAGGCCTCGCACGTGAAGGCGCTTCAGGCCGACGGACCGTGCGCCATGGTGGGCGACGGCGTCAATGACGCGCCTGCGCTCGCCCAAGCCGATGCGGGCGTTGCAGTGGGCGGCGGCACGGATGCCGCGCGCGCGAGCGCCGACGTCGTCCTCATGCGTGATTCGCCCGAGGGCGTCGTGGGCGCAGTGGATCTTTCCCGCGCCGTCATGCGCAACATCAGGCAGAACCTCTTCTGGGCGTTTGCCTACAATGTGATCGGTATTCCGATCGCGGCAGGCGTCCTCTATCCCATGTTCGGTCTCCTCCTCAATCCGATGATTGCGGCGGCGGCCATGAGCATGAGCTCGGTGAGCGTCGTCACGAACGCGCTTCGCCTCCGATTCTTCAAGGCGCCCGTCCTCGTCTCCGACAGCGGGACGGACGGCGCATCCACTACAGGGAGTTCCATGATGGAAAAGGTGATTCACATTGAAGGCATGCACTGCGGTCACTGCACGGCCGCTGTCGAGAAGGCGCTTCGCGCGCTGCCCGGCGTCGAGTCCGCGGTGGCGGACCTTGAGAAGAAGGAGGCCCGCGTCAAGGCTGCAGCCGGCGTCTCCGACGTGATGCTCTCGGCCGTCGTGACGGGCGCGGGCTTCAAGGTGACGGGCATCGACACGCTCTGAGCCTGAGAACGCACGGAGCATTCTGCAGGGGGCTCTCCACATTGATGGAGCGGCCCCTTCGCTTTTCCTGCATCATCTTTCGTCCCGCACCGGCGCCTTTGTAAAATCGAAGGATCCGCCCGTGCAACCTCCGCTTCAAGGATCCGCCATGCGCATCATCAAATGGCTTCGCGCCTCCATTGTCCGACAGTGCTTCGTCGTTCTGGCCGTGATCGGCCTTCTGGCCGTACTCGCCGCGGCCCCCGCTCTGATTCTCACGGAGCGCTCGACGGGATCTGGGGGCGCCATCAACGTCTCGGGCAGCATGCGCATGCAGAGCTACAAGCTTGCGCTTGCCGTTGCGGATCCTTTCTCCTCCTTCGAGCAGCGAAGGGAGAAGACCATGACGGCGCTCGACGAGTTCGGCGTCAAGCTCATGAGCCCGGGCCTTCTCAACGGCGTGCCCCACGATTCGGGCAATCCCGCCTACATCCAGTACGTAGCCCTCAAGGATAGATTCGAAAAGGGCGTGCGTCCACTTGCGGAGGCGAGCATCGACAGTCTTGAGGCCAGGCGGCGCTTCACGGAGCAGATTCCTTCGTTCGTGGAGGACGTCGACCGGTTCGTCCAGACGCTTGAGAACGGGCTCAACGAGCGTCTTGCACTCCTGCAGAAGATCCTCACCCTCATTCTCTTCGGCGCCATGGGCGTGAGCTTCGTGATGCTTCTCGTCATGCAGAAGAGCATCTTCAGGCCGTTGCTGGCCATCGGCTCGGCTGCCGATGCGGTGAGAAAGGGCGACTTCTCGGTGAGGGCGAAGGTCCCGGCGCCCGATGAGATCGGCAGGCTCGCGACGAGCTTCAACTTCATGGTCGACGAGCTCGGCCGTCTTTACGGCAATCTTGAGCATGAGGTCGAGAAGAAGACCGAGGACCTCAACCGCCGCAACGCAGGTCTTCAGTTCCTGAGCCGCGTGGCGCAGTCGGCGGCCTGGGGCGCGGTCTTCAAGCGCCATTCGCTCGACGACCTGCTCGAGGAGTCCTGCGTACAGTTCGGAGCGAGAGCCGTGAGGCTCGTCGTCAGCACGGACGGTACGGCCGCGGTTCTCGGAGAATCGGACGCTTGGCCTGAGGACGAACCCGAGACGGGCGTCGTGCGCTTTGTACTCTCCAATGCCAATCCGTCGATGGGCACGCTCGAGGCGGTCTTTGATGCAGAGCCCGAGGACTGGCAGACCGGTTTCGGCGAGGCGCTTGCACAGACGATCGGGCGCGGCATCGAGCGCAGCACCCGGCAGTCGGACGACAGGCGTCTGGCGGTGCTTGAGGAGCGCTCGACGATCGCGCGCGAGCTCCACGACTCGATCGCGCAGTCGCTCTCTTATTCGCGCATTCAGATGCACCGCCTCAAGGTCTTCATCGAGCGCGGCGAGCCTCAGGAGAAGGTGATGGAGACTGTCAACGAGCTTTCCGAGGGCATCACGACGGCCTACAGGCAGCTTCGCGAGGTGCTCACGACCTTCAGGCTACAGATCAGCAGCTCGGGTCTCAACGGCGCCGTCGAGGAGACGGTCGAGGAGTTCCGCGGCCGCACGGGCATTGCGACAACGGTTTCGAACGCACTTCTCGGACTCGAGCTCACGCCCAACGAGCAGATCCACTTCGTGCACATCCTGCGGGAGGCACTCGTCAACGTCGAGAAGCATGCGCGTGCGAGCAGCGTACGCGTGACGCTTTCGCGCGGAGCGGACGACATGTTCGTGCTCAGGGTTCAGGACGACGGCGTCGGCATCCCCGCTGCCCCCGGACGCTACAAGCACTTCGGGCTCTCGATCATGAAGGAGCGCGCCGAGGCGCTGCACGGCACGCTCACGGTGGCGCCGGCCGAGGGTGGCGGCACCTGCGTCACGCTCGTCGTCCCCGAAAGACGGGACTGAAGGCGCCTGCGTGCAGCGGTAGAATTAAAGAATGCAATTTTCTTCAGGGAACGGCCAGCAAATGACCAGCAAGGAACGCCATACGATCGCGATCATCGACGACCATCCGCTCTTTCGCCGCGGCGTGCGCGAGCTCCTCGACCTAGAGCAGGGGCTTGACGTCGTGGGCGAGGCGGGCACGCGCGAGGAGGCGATCAAGCTCGTCAGACGCACCGAACCCGACCTGACGATCCTCGACCTCAATATGAAGGGCTGCTCGGGCGTGGAGATCCTCTCGACACTCAAGGACGAGGATCCGTCGCGCCGCATCGTGGTCCTCACGGTGAGCGACTCGGGCAAGGACCTGACGGCCTGCATCCAGGCGGGCGCGGACGGGTACTTCCTCAAGGACATGGAGCCCGAGGAGTTCCTGAAGTCGATCCGAAGGGCGCTCGAGGGGCAGACCGTCGTGGATGCGTCGATGCTTGCTTTCCTCACGACCACGCTTCGCGCGAAGATGTCCTCCACGCTTGAGGAGCGACCCACGCTCACGGGGCGCGAGGCCGAGGTGCTCGACCTGATCGCCAAGGGCTGCACCAACAAGGTCATCGCCCGCAGGCTCGACATCACGGAGGGCACCGTCAAGGGCCACGTGAAGCATCTGCTCAAGAAGCTCGGCTGCCGCAGCCGCGTCGAGGCCGCCGTCTGGGCCGCACAGCAGAAGACCGCCGAATGAAAGGCGACGGATGACGCATGAACAAAGGCCGCAGGAGCGAATCTCCTGCGGCCTTTGTTCTTTGAGGATGCGTGCCGCCCGATTGGGCGACGCAGCGCTTACTTGGCCTTGGCGTTGGTTTCGGCGGGCATGCTCGGCGCGTGGCAGAGCGTGCAGTTCCAGCGGTCGCCCGTGATCTTGCCGTCCTTGAGGTGGGTGAGCGGGATTTCACCCGCCTTGCGGTCCTTGGCCACGGCGTTCTTGTGGCACATGAGGCAGCTGTTGCGTTCGGCCGTGATCGGGAGGTAGCTCTCGATCGGATGCGGGATGATGCCCGGCGCGCCGATGATGTCGGTGTCGCCTGCCTGGACGACGGTGGCGCCCGAGAGAAGACAGAGGGTCGCGAAAAGCGGGGCGAGTTTCTTAATCATGATGGTTTTCTCCTTGATGGGTATCGGAGGAAGTCCTGATCCTGGGGGCGGGGCCGATGCGGAACTTGAGCGCGTTTTCGCCGCAGGCCTCGATGCAGCGGCCGCAGTTGAGGCAGTCGCCGGCGGGAATGCGGCCCGTTTCCTTCAGGCTGGCGAAGCGGATGACGTGGGGTTCGGGACAGGCGCGCAGGCAGTCGCCGCAGCGGTTGCAAGCTGCGTCGTCAAAGCTGACGCGCACGACGGGGGAGCGCGTCAGGCGACCGACGAGCGACCAGAAGGCGCCGAGCGGGCAGAGGTGACCGCACCAGCCGTGCTTCATGAGCGCAAGGTCGAGCGCGAAGACCGCGGAGGCGGCCGAGAGCGCTGCGAGCCCCGTGCCGAAGACGAGATCACGCCAGATCCAGGCCTGCGGGCTCACCGCCTCGAAGGCGGCCGTGCCCGTGGCGGCGCTCAGAATGAGCGCGGCGGCGAGAAGGCCGTAGCGGACCTTGTTCGAGATGCGCACGACGTCGGCCTTGAGCTCTAGGCGAACGCGAAGCCACTCGGCGGCGTCGGCCACCATGTTCATGGGGCAGATCCAGCCGCAGAAGGTGCGCGAGCCCAGAAGGCTGTAGAGCACGAGGACGATGAGGGCGCCGAGTCCGGCCGTGAGCGTCGGCATGTGCCCCGCCGCAAGGCGCTCGAGGAGCGCAAGCGGGTCGGAGAGTGGAATCGTGCCGGCAACTTCGGAGGCCGAGAGCGTGCCGTCAAGGAGAGGCTCGCCCGCGAGCGTCCACCCGAGGCGCGCCGTGCCCGCAAAGAGCCCGAGCACCGCAAGCTGAAGTGCGCGGCGGGCAAGCGTCCAACGCATGTTGTAGAGCCGCTTCATAGCGCATTCTCATTGAGGTAGTCGAGGCCGCCTGCGCCCTGGGCGGAAGCCTCGGGGGCGTCTGCGGGGGCGTCCCCGCGCCGGTTCTTCGGATCATCGTCGGGTAGCCAGCCGAGGCGGTAGTGACCGCCGATCTCGCCGAGCACGGCCTTTCTGTCCGCAATGCGGATGGCGGGCGTGCCCGTGGGGCAGCTCTTCGTGCACAGGCCACAGCCCGTGCAGTGCTCGGGGTGCACGACCGGGATGAACATCGCGTGACGGCTGATGCCGCGCGGATGCATTTCGATCGTGAGCGCCTTCTCCTCCTCGGGGCAGGCGCGGTAGCACACCTCGCAGCGAAGTCCCTGGTGCGAGAGGCACGAGGCGGGGTCGACGACGGCGATGCCCATGCGGGCGTCGCTGATGCCGGTGAGCGCAGGCGAGAGCGCACCCGTCGGGCAGGCCTTCACGCAGGGGATGTCCTTGCACATGTAGCAGGGGATCTCCTCGGGAACGAAGAAGGGCGTGCCGCCGGGAGCGGGATCGAACGGCCCCGCCAGCCTGAGCGTTTCGTACGGACAGGACGTCACGCACTGCCCGCAGCGCGAACAGAGTGCGAGGAAGTCCTTGCCGTCGACGGCGCCAGGAGGCCTAGGCATCCAGCGCGCGTTGGCGTCGCGAAGGCTGAGCGAGCCCCAGGCGAAGGCCGTCACGAAGCCTGCAGCCGAAAGTTCGCAGGCCTTCGTGAGGAATTCGCGGCGGGTGGTCTTGGCGCTTCCCGTCATGAGGACTCCGGTCAGATGTCGCGGACAACCTTGACCGCGGTCTTCTTGAAGTCGGGTTCAAGGGAGATCGGGTCCATGGCGTCGATGACGACGGAGTTGCAGAGCACCTTGTCGTCGAAGAAGGCGAGCCAGGTCATGCCTCGCGGCATGATGTTGCGCACCTTGGTTTCGACGACGGCCTTGCACTCGCCGTGGCGGCTCGTGACGGTGGCGGTGTCGCCGCGCCTGATGCCGCGGCGCTCGGCGTCGGCCGGGTTCATGTAGAGCACGGCGCGCGGAGCTGCACGGTCGAGCTCGGGCACGCGGCGGGTCATCGAGCCCGTGTGCCAGTGCTCGAGGATGCGGCCCGTGCAGAGCCAGAGGTCGTAGTTGGCGTCGGGCATCTCGACCGGGTCCATGTAGGGACGGAAGAAGATCTTGGCGGTACCGGGATGTGCGACGGCGTTCTTGTCCGTGAGCGCATGGCGCGTGCCCTTGCCGACGGGCTTCATGAGCTTGCCGTAGAAGAGGTTGTCGGGCTTGGCGTACGGGTCGTACTCGACGTTGAAGCGGTAGAGCGTCTCGCGGCCGTTGACGACGGGCCAGAGCAGGCCGCGCACGTCCTCGCGCATGTACGTGTCGAAGTCGGCGAGGTCGTGGCCGTTGCCTAGCGTGAACTGACGGTATTCGCCGAAGAGCGCCTTTTCCGGGAAGTACGGGAGGCCGAGGGCCTCGCCCGTGGCGTTGAGCTCCTTCTTGTAGAGCGGGTCGGGCCAGGCGGCCTGACGGGCTGCGGACGGCGCGAAGAGCACGTCGAAGAGCGTGGCGTCGCCCTTGAGACCCATGGCCGCGGCGGCTTCTCGCACGTCGGGGAGCGCATCGCCCGGGACGCCCTTGAGGGGCTGCGCACGGTAGAGCTCGTCGACCGTGAAGCGGCGGGCGAACTCCATCATCATCCAGATGTCGGTCTTCGCTTCGCCGGGCGCCTTGACGAGCTGGTGCCAGCCCTGGGTGCGGCGTTCGGCGTTGCCGTAGAGGCCCCACTTCTCGAAGTGCATGGCGGCGGGCAGGATCAGGTCGGCCGCGCGGGCGGAGTAGGTCGGATAGACGTCGGAGACGACCACGAAGTTCTTCGGATCGCGGGCGGCGCGCACCCAGTGGGTGTTGTTGGGCGTCGACTGGAGGATGTTGACGACCTGGGTCCACATGAAGTTGACGGAGCCGTCCTCAAGGCCGCGCATGATCTCCATGACGGAGTAGCCGACCTTGGGGTTGAGCGTGCCGGCGGGTAGATTCCAGATGCCTTCGGTCTTCTTCCTGTGCTCGCCGTTGGCGACGAGCATGTCGGAGGGAAGACGGTGGCAGAACGTGCCGACCTCGCGGGCGGAGCCGCAGGCGGAAGGCTGGCCCGTGAGCGAGAAGGCGCCGTTGCCCGGCTTGGCGTGCTTGCCCATGAGAAGGTGGATCGAGTAGACGAGCTCGTTGGCCCAGACGCCGCGCTGGTGCTGGTTGAAGCCCATGCACCAGAAGCTCAGCAGGTCGCGCTTGCGGTCGCAGACGAGGTCGGCGAGGCGCACGAGGCGGGCCTTGAAGCTTTCGAGCGTTTCGTCGTCATCGCCCTTGACGAGCGGGGCGACGAAGTCGAGGGTATAGGGCTCGACGGCCTTGCGGAACTCCTCGAACTCGATCTGCCAGTGGGCGCCGGCGGAGCCGCCCGAGTTCTTCTGCTCGACCTCGGTGCCGGCCTTGAGGCCCATGGCGGTCGCCTCGGCGGGGCTCAGGCGGATGCGCTTCTGCTTTTCAAGAATGTCGCGTTCGGCGGGGTAGGCGTACTTGTCGGTGTTGCGCAGGCCGTAGCCGATGTCGGTGACGCCGGCGGTGAAGATGGTGTGCTTCGAGACGAAGTCCTCGTCGACGGCGCCGCGGCTGATGATCTCGCGGATCAGGTAGTTCGCGATAGCAAGGTCGCCGTTGGGCTTGAAGATGATGGTCTCGTCGGCGAGGTCGGACGACATGTTGCGGTAGGTCGTCAGGTTGATGACCTTCGTGTTCGGGTCCGTGAGCTTGCGGTTGGCCACGCGCGACCAGAGCACGGGGTGGGCCTCGGCCATGTTGTTGCCCCAGAGGATCATCGTGTTGGCGAACTCGATGTCGCTGTAGTTGTTGGCGGGCTCGTCGACGCCGAAGGTCTGGTAGAAGCCCACGACAGCGGACGCCATGCAGAGTCGGGCGTTCGGGTCGATGTTGTTGGAGCGGAAGCCGCCCTTCCAGAGCTTCGTGGCGGTGTAGGCCTCGGGAATGGTGTACTGGCCGGAGCCCACGAGCGCGACGCCCGAGGGCCCCTTTTCGGCGTAGACACGCTTGAACTGGCGCGCCATTTCGTCGAAGGCCTCGTCCCAGGAGACGGGTTCGAACTTGCCGTTCTTGTCGAACTTGCCGTTGGTGCGGCGCATGAGCGGTTGCGTCAGACGGTCCCTGCCGTACATGATCTTGGCGTTGAAGTAGCCCTTGACGCAGTTGAGGCCGCGGTTGACGGGCGCGTCGGGGTCGCCCTTCGTGGCGATGATGCGGTCGTCGCGGACGCCGACCTGGAGGCCGCAGCCCGTGCCGCAGAAGCGGCACACGCCCTTGTGCCAAGAGATGCCCTCTTCGGACTTGCGGGCGCTGGCGGCCTGAACGGACGTGACGGGAATGCCGATCGACATGGCGGCGCCTGCGGCGAGGCCGGACTTGATGAGGGCGCGGCGCTTCTCGTTGACTTGATGGACTGACATGGAGGTCTCCTTTGCTTGAATGCTGTCGGGGTCTGTCGTGAAGGGAAGGGACTACTCGGCTGTCGCCTCGTCCTCGAAGTAGTGGGCGTGCAGGCTGACGTCGATGACGCCTTCGGTGCGGCGGATCCTTTCGAAGACGTCAGCCTCGAGTCCCGTGGTCTCGGCCTCGATGACGGCGACGACTCTGCGGGACGCCTCGTCGACGTGGTGGACCTCGAGTCCTTCGAGGGCAGAAAGTGCTTTGAGCGCACGGCTTTCGGCGCCGAGCGTGATGACAACGGAGGAGTAGTTCATTCGGTGGCCTTTTTCACGTTCCGATGAGCTGATTGTAGGGAGCTGCGCACGCACCGCCTAGACGCTTGAAGAGAGGTGCGGGAGGCTCTTTGGAGATAGGGGTTGGCCCCGTGGCAGCATCTTTCCCTGAAGGCGGTGAGGCGGCTCGAAGCTCTGATTTGACTGTGGGAGAGGTAATGACGCTATTCTGTAATAGAATTGCGGTGCTACCTCCAAAGAGGTATCGACTTGGTCCGATGGAGATGGGCGGCGTTTCCCTCGGGCGAGAATGTTCTTCTCCGAAGTCAGACTGGCTCGAAATTTTCAAGAGGTACAAAAACCGACCTGAGAGCATGTCGGTTTTCGTTTACCAAAAAGCCCGCCTTCGTGAAGGGCGGGCTTTCGTGGCTGGGCGTCGTCAGAAGGTGACGGTGTCGGGGTGCAGTCCCGAGAAGGCGACCTGCTGCATCGTGTCGAGGCGCGTCATGTCCTCGTCCTCGAGTGTGAGGCCGAAGGCGTCGAGATTGGACTTCATGTGTTCCGCATCGAGTGCTTTCACGACAGGTATGAAGCCGTGCTGCAGGCTCCAGCGCAGGGCGATGAGGGCGGGGGAGACGCCGTACTTCTCACCAAGTTCGATGAGGAGCGGGTGGTGTGTGAGACCGCCGCGGCCGAGCGGGCTCCAGGCCTGAACGGCAATGTTCTGCTTGAAGCAGAAGTTGACGGCCGCGAATTGCGGATAGCCGGGGTGGATCTCGAGCTGGTTGACCATCGGGCGGATGCGCGCGCGGGCGAGCAGCGGCACGAGGTGGTGCGGCAGGAAGTTCGAGACGCCGATCACCTTGACCGCGCCCTGTTCGTAGAGGTCTTCGAGGGCGCGCCAGGTGCCCGCGTTCTGGCTCTGCCAGATCATGGGCTCGCCCTGAGTGGCGGGCCAGTGGATGAGGAGCTGGTCGAGGTACGTGGTTTTGAGCTGCTCGATGATGTCGGTGAAGGCCCGCATCACACCGTCGTAGCTTCGGTGCGACGTCCAGATCTTGCTCGAGATGAAGATCTCAGCGCGCGGCAGATCGCTCAGCAACACGCCGCGGCCGATGGCGGAGGCGTTGCCGTAGATCTGTGCGGTGTCGAAGAAGCGGTAGCCGAGCTTGAGGGCCGCCGAGACGGCGTTTTCAAGCGTGCTGTCGGTGGGCACCTGCCAAGTGCCAAAGCCGATGCCCGGCATCTGGACGCCGTTGGAAAGCACGAGCTTGTCGGCAAGGGACGAGAACACGGGAAAACTCCTCTGCTGTAGGGCGGCCGCGGATCCGGACGGCCTGGTGGTTGAATGGAACCAGATCATTGTAGATTAGCTTTTGAGAAAAAGTCTTGACGAATGTCGAAGGCGTTCAACGCAAACGACTGGGGAAAACAGGAAAAACAGTCTTCGGCATGTACCACAAGCGCCCTGAAAGACGCATAATTGAAAGTCAACGCTATCATTCGGACGAAGCGCTCCACAACCGGCCGCCCTCGCGCCGGACGGCGCGGACTCCGCAACTGCAACTACACAGACAAGAAGAGAAGGTCAATAACCCCCGCCTAAAGGCGGAGGCTTGAAAGAGCCTTTATTGACTAGTCTCAGCAAACCTCCTCTGGGAGGCGAGCTACGTTGGTTTGGAATGTACAGGCACCGTGGGATGTTTATCCTAGTCCCACGCTCTGCGGTCTGTGTTTAAAAGTTCTGAGAGGTAGGAACGGTGATGCAGACAAGAAACCCATTCCAACATTGACGAAGGATGAGAATCGGCCCTCGGGCCGAACAACCGGCCTTCTGGCCGAGCAAGCGGAGCCTGCGGGTATCCGCAAAGGAGATACTTTGAAAGTTTTTGTTTTGAACATGCGCGGCAAGCCGCTGATGCCGTGTTCGCCAGCAAAGGCGCGACACATGCTGAAGGCGGGCAAGGCCGTCGTCGTGCGTCGAACGCCGTTCACGATCAAGCTGACCATCGCCACAGGCGAGACGAAGCAGGACGTGACGCTTGGCGTCGATGCAGGCGCAAGGCACGTTGGCATTTCCGCCACGACGGAAAAGGAGGAGGTCTTCGCGTCCGAAGTCGCGCTTCGACAGGACATCACGGGACTTCTGGCCGATCGTCTGGCATTCCGACGTGCAAGGCGCAATCGAAAGACGCGCTACCGCTCCCCGCGCTTCAACAATCGCGTTCGATCAAAGCACAAGGGATGGCTTGCGTCGTCCGTCGAAAACCGCATTCAGGCGCACATGTCGCGCATCGATGCGGTCTGCAGACTGCTTCCCGTCACCAAGATCGTGATTGAGGCGGCATCGTTCGACGTTCAGAAGATCAAGAATCCGACTATTGAAGGCACGGACTATCAGCAGGGCGACCAGCTTGGATTCTGGAACGTGCGCGAGTACGTTCTTTTCAGAGACGGTCATATCTGTCAGCACTGTCGAGGCCGATCCAAGGATCCGATCCTCAACGTGCATCATCTTGAGAGTCGTAAAACGGGCGGAGATGCGCCAAACAACCTGATCACGCTGTGCGAGACATGCCACAAGGCTTATCACGCAGGAAAGATCAAGTTGAAGGTCAAGCGCGGTCAATCGTTCAGGGCGGAAGCCTTCATGGGCATCATGCGTTGGACGCTGCTTGACCGCGTACGCAAGACGCACCCTGAACTGCCTGTCGAGAACACCTACGGCTATCTGACGAAGCACAAGCGCATTGCTCTTGGCTTGCCAAAGACGCATTGCGCCGACGCCTTCTGCATTGCGGGAAATCTGAAAGCGTTGCGAAGAGGAGATTTCCTCTTCCAACAACAGACGCGAAAGCACAACCGACAGATACACAGGTGTTCGATTCTCAAAGGCGGAGTGCGAAAACTCAATCAGGCGCCATTCCTCGTCAAGGGGTTCCGCCTATTCGACAAGGTAAGAATCGGCGGACAGATTGGTTTTGTTTTCGGGCGACGCGTTAGAGGCATATTCAACATTCGTCGCCTTGACAAAACTGTGATCGGGACAGACATCAATTGCAAAAAACTGAGTCTTCTCGAAACACGCAAAACTTTTTTGACTGAACTACGAAAGGAGTAAGCCGCGATTCCTCACCCGACTGAAGTCGGATGTTCCCTCGCGGCAATTCTATGGAACCCCTCCCTGAGGTCGTGTAGACTCATGAGTACGGACCGTTGCCCGATCCTTCGGACACGGTCCGTTTTCCCAAGGACATTCCACAGAGACCATATGCAGACATCCAGTCCTCGTCTTGGCCCCGACGCTGCAGGAAGCAAGGGCGCACGCGAAAATGCGAACGTCGTCACCTTGATCCAGGAGGCGCTCTGCTCGGGCGACGCACGATGCGTCGTCGAGGCCGTCGAGAAGGCCTGCCGACTCAAGGGCCTGCCCGTGCCTCACGAGCTTTACGGCGAGATGACGCTCGAGTCGCTCGTCGCCGTCATGGCCGCGATCGGGCTTGATCTCAGAACCGAGAGACTCAACTGAGCCTCCCGGGTTCCTCAATCGCACCGACTTCAGGGCCGGCCGCTCCCCGCGCGCCGGCCTTGCTGTTGTTTAAAGGCAACGGATTTGCGCCCGAACCTCTGCGGCAGGGTTTTCGAGGGGAATGTCACTTCCGTGCGTCCAAAACGCCTCGGCGAGCAGGCGTTCGAGCGAGGTGCCCTGAGAGGCGCCCCTGCGGGCGGGGCTCGGCAGGGAGGCGCTGCAATATTCTGCAAAGAAAGGGGAATGTTTCTGAACGCCATGTGATTCCTGTTGTGGCTAGAATGAGTCCATGAGGGAGGAGATTGGTTTCTCCTGCAGGTTTCCAAAGCTTCAAACGCATACGCATCGGGAGGTGTCGCATGCTCACACGCAGAAAGCTCATCATGGGTGCCGTTGCTACGGCGCTCGCCGGCCTGGGGGCGACGCCCGCGCTTGCGCGCGACGAGCGTCTTCTCGCCGACATTCTCTACGGGGTCTCCGACGCGCTCGTGCGCGACTACATCCGCGACCGCTACGAGGACGGCCGCTGGGACGGCCACTACTGGTACTACGGCGGGCACCGCTACACGCCGCACGAGTACGGCCGCTACTGGGCGGAGGAATATCACCGCCATCCGCCGAAGAAGCCCAAGAAGCGCAAGAAGCCGCATCCGCATCACCGCGACTGGGACGATGACGATGACGATGATGACGACGACCGTCGCCGCCGTCGCCCGCACCACCGTCCGCCGCCCCCGCCTCCTCCGCCTCACTGGTGATGACGGGAGCCGAGGGGCCCGATCCTGACGGACGGGGCCTCCTGAAGACTTCAAGAAGGCAGCGACTCCGACGAGGAGTGCGCTGCCTTTTCTTTGCAGCCTCTTTGCCGCCTGTGAAGACGGAAGTTCGTAAAGGCGTCCGTCGCACTCGGGCATGCGGACCGCGCACCTGATAAGATCGACGGACGACAATGCCTTTTCTTTCGGAGACATTCATGACCGAAACCGCCGACGAGGCCCGCAGGCGCCTCGTGCTCGCCGCGCTCATTCTTCCTGCGCTCTGCGCCGCGCCCGTGGTCCCCGCCTTGTCCGCCCAGGCGGTGGAGCCTGAAGCGCCCGATGAGGAAGAGGATGACGAGGAGCCTCGCGAAGACCAGGACGACGAAGAGGAATCTGAGGAGGAACCCCTCCATGACGGGACCGACGATCGCGGTGACGACCGCAGCGACAGGGCCGGCGCCTGGCATTGAGCCGCATCTGCGGCAGAATTTGAGAAAAGCCCTTGAGAGGAGTTTTCATGCTTTCGAGACGACGGATCATCATCGCCATGGCGGCCCTGACGGCCGCATCCCCCGCAGCTTCCCTTGCCGCACGCGCGGCGGCTTCGTGCCCAAGGCTTCAGGCTGAGCGACGGACGCCCCTGCAGCAGGACTTCACGCACGCCTGCGGCCGCTGCTGGGACGGACACCACTGGAGCTGGGGCGGTCATCCGCTGCACGCCCGTCCGGGACGTCCGCTTGAGGCGCGCGAGTCCTGACGAGAGGGCGCAGGGGAGGGCTTTGCAAACAGCTCTTGTCTCCATAAAACGACTGTGCTGCAGTAAATGTCAGTCTATATCAAGAGTGATGTCCAATTGTTGCGGTCGGTCTTTCCCTGAACAGGTGTTCACTAAAATGGCCTCATTCGAGCAGCAACCGTTGATGACAGGCGGCCGCAGATGTTCAACAGAAGAAAGGTTCTTTTCGGCGCCGCCGCCTTGATGGCCGCAGCCCTTCCCGCGATGCCCGTCATGGCGTCCGACAGCAGGCTTCTCGCCGACATCCTCGCGGGCGTCTCCGACGCCCTGACGCGGGACTACATCCGCAGGCACTTGTCAGGAAGGCCGTTGGGACGGCAGCCACTGGAACTACGGCGGCCGCCGCCGAGTACGGCCGCTACTGGTCGAAGCACTACGAGGAGCGCCGCGAGCCGAAGAAGCCGTCCGGGCCCGCGAAGCCGCCGCAGCATCCGCAGCAGAAGCCCGGGCCTCAGGCCGGCCGGAATCCTCCGAAGGGACCGGGGCACGACAACGGCAGGCACGAAGGGCGCAAAAACGACGAGAGGCGCGACAACTGGGACGGCCCCCGCTGACTGAACGCCGCATGATGCCTTGACAAGAGGTCGAAAACGGAGAAGTGCGAGGATGTCTTTACATTTATCCAGAAGGGCGGAGCATGAGCTTCGCCCTTTTTTCGCCTGCGGGAGTAGTGAAGGCATTGAAAACCCCGGCTTCATCCGAAGGGGCGGGCGGCGTCTGCGTCAAGAAGCTTCACGAAATGTACGAGACGTGGGATCCTGAACAACCGTTCAGTAAAATAAGGTCATCAGGTTCCAACAATGATTCCGTCTTCATGAGGGAAACACCATGCTGACCAGAAGAAAGCTTGTGCTGGGCGCCGCGCTTGCGGCCCTCGTGCCTGTTGCGCCGGCGCTTGCCGCGCCGGATCCGCTCCTCGCCGACATTCTCTACGGCGTCTCCGACGCGCTGATCCGCGACTACATCTACCGCAACTACGAGTACGGCTGCTGGGACGGCAGGTACTGGTGGTACAGAGGCAACCGCTACACGCCCGCCACCTACCGCCGCTTCTGGATCGACGACTACTACAGGCACTATCCTCCGCCTCCGCCTGCGCACCGTCCGCCGCCTCCGGGTCACAGGCCTCCGCCGCTACCCGGGCACAGGCCTCCGCCTCCGCCGCACTTCGACGGACCGGGCGGTCG
>OOAI01000454.1_pt1 | contig 25915 bp, 19 predicted proteins | sample 1671191 | NCBI WGS metagenome assembly OOAI01 (sample SAMN06348131, study PRJEB24527) | human gut metagenome | biome: human gut; feature: ankylosing spondylitis patient; material: feces | host: Homo sapiens | place: China | collected 2015-10 | reverse complement strand
GTGACGTTCAGGCGGCTTTGCCCCCTGAAAGAGCTGTCTGACGGTCAAAGTGAATCCTCTGTCTTCAGACAGGGGAGCTTCAATTGAGAGCACTGCTGTACATGTGGTTGCTGGTCTTGTTGAGCTGCGAGAAGGCGTCGAGCTGCCTGAGGCCTTCCGCAATCTGCTCGAACTCATGAGCCGACTCGATTTCGGAGAGCGGCATTTCGGCCATGCGGGAGAGCGTGCCGTAGAGTGCGCCCGCATACTTTCTGCAGGAGACGGGCTGCAGCCTGCCTGATCGAAGCATGTATTCGAGAAACTGCATGGCGCCGAAGGACCTTGTGGTGAAGGAGATGGTGCCGGAAAGTATAGCAGCCTGCAGCGGAGCCGCAGGACGACCTCCCTCTCTCAGGCGAGCGGCTTGATGAGGTCGCGAACCCCGTTGAGGATTTCGTCGAGGATGCTGCCGTCCTCGTCGGACCTGCGTTCGATCGCCTTCTTTCTGGCGCGGCGCTCGGCGCGGCATGCCTTGCAGCGCGCGGGCAGCCTGTAGCCGAGGTTTCGCAGATGCTCAGCCTCGCCCTTCGTAATGCGAAAGAGCGACCCGCAGTCAACGCACGTGCGTTCGTACGCGGTGTCGGAAGGCTTGTCTTCGCTTGCCGCGGTCTCGGGCCCGGACGCCTTCGGCTCACTCTTCGGAGCGGAAGGTGCGGGAGTGCCTGCGGCGCGGACCGTCGTCCTGGCGAGCACGCGCTCGGCGATCGAAATGCAGGTGCTGCAGACGCCGTCCCTGCCGTCGGTCTCGTCGTGCGGCCTGCCGCAGACGACGCAGGCGGGGCGTGCGGGAGGCAGGATCTTCCTGCTCGTCTTCGGATAGATCTCGTTGGCGAGCGGGTCGTCCGCGAGAAGCGTGCCGTCGAGAAGACGCTCGCGATAGGCGTTGAGGCGGAGGATCCATCCCGCAACGCCAAGGCGGTCGGCCTCGGCATGGAGGCTCCCTCTGCTGTCGAAGGTTCTTCCGAACGCCGACTTCAGGTCGTCGGGCAGATGGCTCCAGATGCGGGCCCTGCGGCAAAGCGTGAGCGGCTCGCCCCGGTGGAAGCCGGGATAGTCGAGAAGGAACGGATCCGAGGAGATCCTCCGTGTGCCGAGCCTGTACTTTCCGCTCTCGTCGAGGTCCTCGTCAGGCATGAGGAGCATGAAGATCAGGGCCGCGACGGCATGGTTTTCGCTGCTCTTCGAGCGCAGGAACGTGCTGAAGTCGCGTCCGCGGATTTCGGGCGCCGTGTACATCTCATGTCCGACGGGACAGGGAAGGTTGGCGACCTGAACGCTGTCGCAGTCGACGAGATACGCTTCGTCGGGCGAGACGATCCTGATGTTGCTGAGGTTGACGTCGCCCACGAGCACGTTGAGCCTGTGCAGGCTCCCGATCGTCTTGAGGATCGTGACGGCGAGCTGCACGAGGTCGGCGCGGCTCCAGCCCGCAAAGCATTTGTCGAGCGGTCCCTCGAGTCCGAAGCCCTTCGCTTCGGGCATCAGGCAGCCCGCGAAGAAGCCGTTGGAAAAGAGCATGCGCTGCGGCGCGCACACGCCCTTGAGGCGGATCGGACGCGAGGCGAGAAGGCGGACCTTCGCCTCCCGGCGGGTCGTGCACTTGTCGGCATGGTAGATCTTGGCGACCATGCCGTTGCCTGCGTCGTAGACGATGCCTTCGCCGCCCTCGCCGAGCCTACGGCCGAGCGTGTGGGTCATGCCGAATTCGTCACAGACGACGTCGCCCTCGACGGGCGCCCTGTCGATGCCCACGGGACGGTCCTCAAGGTCGATCACGCTCGTGCAGACGGGGAAGGCGGCGTGCAGGGCGGGCGCGGCCTTTTCGACGGCGGGAACGGCCGGCTTGGAAACGACCTTTGAAACGGACTCTTTCTCAGGACGGGACGCTTCGCGCACGTCGCCGGTGCGGCCTGCGGAGACGGTGCGCGGGACCGACCTTCCTGCGGGCGGAACCGCCTCGGACGAGACGAGATGGGCGCGGATCATTGGTACGGACTGACGGGAAAAATCGTTCATATTCGGCGGAAACATAAGCTCCTGAGTCTGCGGGTGGTTGAGAAAGCCGAGGTCGCCGCGGGAGAGCAGGCGAAGCACGTGCACCGGATGAAAGTGCATGAACTCGTCCTGATTGCGGCTGTAGAGGCCGGCGGCGAGCCTTCTGTCCTGGGTGATGAGAAGAAGCTTGTGCTCGGCGCGCTGCTCGTCAAAGATCTTCGCGAAGACGGGGTCGGCAAAAACGTTTTCCTGCGAGCCCGGACAGTCGATCTCGCGCAGGACGTCAAGCTTGTCCAGAGCGTCGTAGGCGGCGAGACCGCGCATGGCAAGCTGGCGCGTCTGCTCCTTCGGGGAGGAAAGATTCTTCTCAAGCTCTCTTCGCACCTCCTTCGGACAGTGGATGCTTACGCCTGCGTCCCTGAAGGCTGCGGCGCTTCGGGTGAAGAACGGCTCGCACCCGGAGGACATGAAGGAGCATGTATCGACGAAGATCCTCCAGCCTTCGTCAAGGTAGGACTGGAGTTCAACGGGCTTGAGTTCGGTGGTGGTCGTGCTGAGGCTCTGCATGGTCATGGCTTTTTTCTCGGGTTGGAAGGATTTGTTGTCCGCCGCAGAAAGCGGAGCCTTTGCGGCGGGATGCATGTTCATTGTGAAGGCGCATGGGACGGAGCCGGAATTTCGCAAATTTGCCTTTTCCCGGCCTCGTCTTACCAGAGGCGCACGGGAGGCGCGGCCATGGTGCCGTCGGCGTGCATGAGGCCCCGCTCCTTGATGAAGCCCCTCTCTGACATGGAAAGATGGGGACTGCATCTGTGGGGCTTTCGCTGTGGGCGGTAGCCTTCGCAGCGGTAGGTCGTGATGAGGGTCTGGGTCGACGAAACGACAACGAGACCGCCGCGGCGCTCAATCGTTTCGAGCGACCTGCGCATGTCCTGAAGAAGCGCGAGAAGCTTCCTGCAGTCGGCGGCGTCAACTTCCTCGCCGAGACCGAGCCTGGCGGCTTCTGAGAGAAGGTAGCTGCGGACGTGTTCGATGGCGGCGCCGGAGGTGATTTTGGCGATGTGGTGCGAGCGGCTCATGGTGTCCTCCTTTGTGAGCGGTTGTCTGGCAAGCCTCACTTTAAGATCGGAGGCAGGTGCTCGGAGAAAGCGCAAATTTGCGGTTGCTGGTAGGGGCGGGTCGTTCGATCTGAGGACATCAGGCCGCAAATTTGCGGTTTTGGAGGCGATCTCCCCGCCAACTAACATGAAGGCATGAGCAACCCGTCATGAGGAGATCAGCCATGAACTGCACGCCGCACTGTTTTTCCGGAAGGACCAGGCATTTTTCCGATCGCTGCCGTCAGCGGCGCATCGAGGACTTCGAGGTGGATCTCGCGCTTTTGTTCGGCGTGTCGAAGGGAGACCGCAACGAGCTCGGCAAAAAGAGCTGCGGGACGCTCATCGGCGCCGTCGATGCCTGGATCAGGCACCTCGAGCTGGGAGTGGTTGATGACGGCGTGAACCTGACCGATGCCGTGAAGGCGCAGGTTTAGCCGGGAGCGTTGCTGCGCGACATTCGGGCGACTCAACATTTCATGATCAGGCGCTTCCCTTGCCCGAAGACGAAGTCCCTGCGCGCCTTTACGCAGGTCTTCGGGTTTTGCCTCGTGACATCATGTTCCTGTCGTTCTAGACTCGGGATGTTTTGCCGCTCAGGCGGCACCGCCCCACAAGACCAAAGAGGAGAACATGATGAAGTCCTTCAAGCTTCTGGCATCGATCGCGGCCATTTCCGCGGTCTTCGGCTGTGCGTCCACTGCCCCGTCCATGACGGACGGCACATACACGGGCGTCGGGCAGGGCAGGAACGGCGAGCTGACCGTCGAGGTCAAGGTTGACGCAGGAAAGCTTTCCGCCGTTCGCGTTGTGAAGCATGTCGAGACGGTCGGCATTTCGGACGCGGCCGTCAAGCAGATGCCTGCGCGCATCGTCGACGCCCAGAGCCTCAAGGTTGACGCCGTCTCCGGCGCCACGCTCACGAGCGAGGGCATCCGCACCGCCGTGGCCGACGCCATCAGGAAGGCGGGCGGCGATCCCACCGCGTTCGCGACGGCCGTCGTGACGAAGAAGGCCGCCGCCAGGCTCATCAAGGAAAAGGCCGACGTGGTCGTGGTCGGTGCGGGCGGCGCGGGCATTTCCGCCGCTGTTCGTGCCGAAACGCTCGGCGCCAAGGTGATCCTCATTGAAAAGATGCCGGTGATCGGCGGCGCTACGGCGCTCAATGCGGGCACGCTGATCGCCACGGGCTCCCGCTTCCAGCGCGAGGCCATGCACGAGACGAAGGATTCGCCCGAGCTTGCCACGAAGGACATCTTTCGCGTCGGCAAGAACCGCAATGATCCGGTCCTCGTCAAGCAGGTGACCGAACGCGTGGGTGGCGTCGTGGACTGGCTCGTCTACGACCTGAAGATCCCGTACGGTCCCGCGGCAACGCAGTATCCCGACCATTCGGCCAACCGCCAGCTCGGCGTTCAGGGTCGCTCGGTCAACTACCTGAACCTGATGAAGGGCAAGTTCCTCGACATGGGCGGCAAGCTCATGCTTGAGACGCGCGCCGAAGAGCTTCTTCGTGACGACGCGGGCCGCGTCGTGGGCGTGCGCGCCAAGGATGCTCAGGGCAACACCGTCGAGCTGACGTCCAAGTCCGTGATTCTCGCCTCGGGCGGCTACGGCGCAGTGAAGAGCATGCTCCCGAAGGAGATGAGCAACTACGTCTTCTACGGCCTTGACAGCGAAACGGGCGACGGCTACAGGATGGCCACGGCGATCGGCGCCGACACGATCAACATGGACCTCGTCAAGATGTACCCGCAGGGCGTCGAGACGGTGCCGGGCCATGGTCTTGCGGCCACCGCGAGCTCGACCGACACGATGAAGAAGTCGGGCGCCATCTACGTCAACCGCGACGGCAGGCGCTATGTGAACGAGCGCGCCTCCCTGGGCGAACTCACCGACACGACGGTGGCTCAGCCCGGCCACATCGCTTACATCGTGATGGATGCGAAGGCCTGGAAGGAATACGTTGCGAAGTCGCTTGAGGACAAGCTCGTGCCCGACGAAACCGCGCTCATGAAGTGGACGAAGATCGTCAACAACGGCCGTCCCGTCATGGCCGTTGCGGACACGCTCTCCGAAGCTGCGGGCGTGATGGGCGTCGATGCCAGGGGACTTGAGGCTACGGTGCGCGACTGGAACAAGATGGTGAAGCAGGGCAAGGACACCGCCTTCGGCCGTCAGATCACGGGCGGCATCGGTGAAGGTCCGTACTACATCGTCGAGCAGAAGGTCCGCTATCAGACGACGCTCGGCGGCCTGCGTGCGGGCGAAGGCCTGCGCATCCTTGACAAGAGCGGCAAGCCGATTCCGGGTCTCTTCGGTGCTGGCTGCGTCGTGGGCGGCGCCAACGGCGCGGACTCCATGACCGCCATGATGAACTCCTGGGCCATCGTCTCGGGCGTCATCGCGGCTGAAACGGCCGTCGGCAAGTAAGTCGTGAAGGAGCCGCCCGTGCGTCGGGCGGCATCATGAAGGCCATGCGGGCCGTTCATCCTGTTCGGATGAGCGGCCCGCGGTGTTTTCGGCGGATGCAAAAAGGCCGCGACGGGAAACCTGGAATCGTCGCGGCCTTCGGGAAGTGGTGGATTCGAGCCTTGTTACTCGGCGGGGGCAGCCTTGGCGGGCGTCTTGCAGGCCGTTTCCATGCGGTCGAAGAAGGTGGCCTTTTCGCCGTCGTCACGCCAGTGCTGGAACACGGTGGCGAGCATAGGGCCGGTCACGTTGTGCCACAGGGCGGCGATGGCGGCGGGAAGCGCGGTCATCGGGTTGGCGGCGAAGTGAACGGAGGCGAGGGCGACGCCGAGGCCCGAGTTCTGCATGCCGACTTCGAAGGCCATGCACTTGCACTTGGCGAGGTTCATGCCGGACCACTTGGCGACGAGGAAGCCGAAGAGCATGCCGAGGGCGTTGTGCAGGACGACTGCGACGAAGACCAGGAGGCCGGTGTTCATCAGCTGCTGACGGGACGCGGCGGTGACGGCAGCGGCGATCAGCACGATGGCGAGGACCGAGACGAGCGGCAGGGCGGCGACGGCAGTGTCGATGCGGGCGCCGAGGAGCTTGTGGACGAACACGCCGGCGGCGATCGGAAGAAGGATGATCTGGACGATCGACATGAACATCGCGGTCGGATCGATCGCAAGCCACTGGCTGGCGAAGAGATACATCAGCGCGGGCGTCATGACGGGGGCGAGGAGCGTCGTGCAGGACGTGATGGTGACCGAGAGGGCGACGTCGCCGCGGGCAAGGAAGGTCACGACGTTGGACGCCGTGCCGCCCGGACAGCAACCCAGAAGCATCAGGCCGACGGCGACGTCGGGCGGCAGATCCAGCGCATAGCAGAGCAGGAACGCGCCACCGGGCATGATCGTGAACTGGGCGAGGATGCCGAGGAAGACGTCGCGGGGACGGCGGAAGATTTCACGGAAGTCCGAGGGCGAGAGCGTGAGGCCCATGCCGAACATCACCACGCCGAGCAGAGGAGCGATCCAGGGACCAATCTGCTTGAAAATCTCCGGAAAAACGAAGCCGGCAATGCCGAAAATGACGACCCAGAGGGCGAACGTCTTGTTAACGAACTGGCTCATTTTTGCGAGGACTTTCATCATGATTTGCGTCGGCTCCGACTTATTCGGTCAGGCCGCTCCATGTGGCGAAGGGGTGAAAAAAGGATTTCATGGTTTCCTTCCGGACCGCTTGCACGGTCCGGCTTCCGTGGTGATCCCGGCGCCGCGGGTGGAAAAAAGGTTGTGGGCGTCGGGATGATTCCAATTTATCCGAAGGAAAATCCGCCGTCTCTAGGGCGAATTGCCTAGGACACAGGGAAAGCGGGGGAGTAGTGACTGCACGCAAGGTGCCTCGGACGATTCTCTTAGGGAGGTTTGCCTAGATGATTCGGAATCATCGGAAGCGTGTGGAAAGTCAGGGCCCCGCACCGTTCCTGTTCCGCAAAGGCTTGGTCAGGACCACGCGGATGTCGATTTGACGCGTGTTCCGGGAAAACCCCTATTCGCCCGACTTCGCCTCTCTCCTGGGCCGGGACCGGCAGACTGCCCTGATTCGGAGGCCCGGGCCTGCGCCGCAGGCGCATCGAGGCGTTTTGGCGGGCGCAGCGGCTGCTAGAATCCTGGCATGAACGAGACCATGCCCATTTCCGCCGGCCTTCCCGCCGGCATGACGACGGACGCCTGTCTTGAGGCGCAGCTCCGCTCGGCCTTCCTCACGGGAGAGACCGACGGGGAGGAGGCCGGACTTCGGCCGGAATTCGTCATCAACGACCCCGACCGCAGGATCAAGGTCCTCACTGTGATCGAGGACGAGCTCGCGCGATGCACGAGCTTCGACATCAGCGTCGCCTTCGTGACGATGAGCGGCATCGAGCCGCTTCTGCCCATCTTTGAGGAGCTGCGCGAACGAGGCGTGCCGGGACGAGTGCTGACGACGGACTATCTCTGCTTTTCGGATCCCGCCGCCATGCGCAAGCTCGCGGGCATCTCCAACATCGAGGTGAGGCTCTTCAGGGCCGAGGGGAACCGAGGCTTTCACACGAAGGGCTACATCTTCAATTCGGGCGACGTCTGCCGCTTCCTGATCGGAAGCTCGAACCTGACGGGCACGGCGCTCGCGACAAACCGCGAGTGGAACGCAAGGCTCGTCTCGAAGCAGACGGGTGCCTTTGCAAGGGCGCTTCAGGCCGAAGTCAGGGCGCTCTGGGACCATCCGCTCAGCCGTCCCCTCCATGAGGTGATCGACGCCTACGAGGCCGAGCGCAGGGCGCACATGGCGGCCCAGACCGAGGTGATGAGGCGCCTGCCGCTTCTCGTTTCGCCCGTGCGTCCCGAGCCCAACTCGATGCAGCGCGCCTTCGTCGAGAATCTTCTCAGGATCGCGGGTTCGGGCGAGCGCCGCGCGCTGCTCATTTCCGCCACGGGCACGGGCAAGACCTATGCCGCGGCCTTCGCCGTGCGTGAGCTCAAGCCCCGCAGGATGCTCTTCGTCGTGCACCGCGAGCAGATAGCGAGGCAGGCGATGGCAAGCTTCAGGCGAGTCCTGGGTGAGGACGAACTCACCTACGGGCTTCTCGGCGGCGGGCAGAACGAGGCGGGCGCGGATTGCGTCTTCGCGACCATGCAGACGCTTGCGCGAGAACGCGTGCTCGGCGCGTTGGATCCGAAGGCGTTCGACGTGATCATCATCGACGAGGTGCACCGCGCAGCGGCCGAGAGCTACAAGAAGATCATGGCGCACTTCGAGCCGAAGCTCTGGTTCGGCATGACGGCAAGTCCCGACAGGCCCGACGGCGCGGACATCTACGCACTCTTCGACCACAACATCGCCTACGAGATCCGCCTGAGCACGGCGCTTGAGGAGGACCTTCTCTGTCCGTTCCACTATTTCGGCGTGAAGGACGTCACGGTGGGCGGCATGATGCTCGAGGACCTCTCCGACTTCAGGCTGCTGACGGCCGAGGAGCGCGTCTCGAACATTCTCGACCGCGCGCAGTACTTCGGCTGGAGCGGTCCGCGCGTCAAGGGCCTCGTCTTTTGCTCGAGGAAGGAAGAGTGCGCCGAACTTTCGAGGCTCTTCAATGAACGCGGCCTCATGACGGTCGCGCTCACGGGCGAGGATGAGCAGAGCCTGCGCGAGGAGGCGATCTACCGCCTCTCGTACGGCGTGGGCGACAACAGGCTCGACTACATCTTCACGGTCGACATCTTCGCCGAGGGCGTCGACATTCCCGAAGTCAACCAGGTCATCATGCTGCGTCCGACGCAGAGCGCGATCGTCTTCGTGCAGCAGCTCGGCCGAGGCCTTCGCAAGGCACCTGACAAGGAATTCGTGGTCATTCTCGACTTCATCGGGAACTACCAGTCGAACTTTCTGATTCCGGTGGCGCTCGCCGACGACCGCTCGTACAACAAGGACAACATGCGCCGCGCGCTCGCCGTCGATCTGAGGCAGATTCCGGGAGCCTCGAGCGTGCACTTCGATCCGATCGTGCGCAAGCGCATCTACGAGTCGATCGACCGCGCGAGCGTGAGCGACACAAAGCTCATCCGCACGAGTTACGAGCAGCTCAAGGCCAAGCTCGGCCGCATTCCGGAGCTTCTCGACTTCGACAGGTTCGGCTCGATCGATGCCGTCAAGTTCTTCGAGAAGTTCGGCTCCTACTACGCCTTTCTCGAAAAGTACGAGAAGTCCTTCACGACTAGGCTCTCGACGCGCGCCGCAGGCATGCTCGCCTTCCTGTCCGTGAAGGCGGGCGCGGGCAGGCGCGTTTCCGAGGCGATTGTCATCAGGGACCTGCTCGCGGGCAGGCCGGACCTTGAGACGGGACTTCGCGAGGGACTCGCCCGCTACGGGATCGAGCCCTCGGCCGCGCATCTCTCGAGCGTCTTCGGCTTTCTTTCGAACCGCTTCGTGAAGACCGCTGACGAGGCGAAGCAGCGCGCCGGGATGGTCTTTGTCGAGTACGACGCCGCGCTCGGATGGCGCATGGCCGCGGAACTTTGCGAGGAGCTCGGCCGAAGCGCGGAGTTCCGCACGATGCTCGCGGAGCTCGCGGGCTTCATGGTCTCGCGCTACGAGGCCAGGTTCTCGAAGCGCTACGCGGGCACCGACCTCGTTCTCTACGAAAAATATACGTACGAGGACGTCTGCAGGCTGCTCAACTGGCCGACCAACATGAACGCCCAGAACATCGGCGGGTACTTCTACGAGAAGACGACGAAGACGATGCCCGTCTTCGTCAACTACCACAAGGCCGAAGGCGCGATCGCTTACGAGGACCGCTTCGTCTCGCCGTCGCACATCGTGGCGCTCTCGAAGACGAAGCGCAGGACAACGTCGGCCGACGCGGACCACATCTATAAGCGCACGCCCGAGGACAAGGACAACAGGATCCTTCTCTTCGTGCGCCGCAACAAGGAGGACAAGGGTGAGGCGAAGGCCTTCTACTTCCTCGGGGAGGTTGAGGCGCAGGGCGAGCCCGTGCCCGTGACGCTTCCCGCAACGGGCGACCGCGCCTTCGAGATCGATTACAGACTCGACGTGCCCGTGCGTTCCGACATCTACGCCTACGTGACGATGGCCGAGGATTAGAATCCGAAGGCGCGCGGCACGGCGGCACGAAGCCGACAAAAGCTCAATTCAAAACAGCAAGGAGTATGAATGAAGACGATCGAAGTGGTCGCGGCCATCATCGAGCATGAAGGCAGGATTCTCGCCACCCAGCGCGGGTACGGCGACTTCAAGGACGGGTGGGAGTTTCCCGGCGGCAAGATGGAGCCCGGCGAAACGCCCGAGGCCGCCATCGTGCGCGAGATCGAGGAGGAGCTCAAGGTGACGATTGCACCCAAGACCCTCGTGACGACGGTCGAGTGCGACTATCCGAAGTTTCACCTCACAATGCACTGCTTCCTTTCGTCCATCGTGAAGGGAGAGATCTGTCTCGTCGAACATGAGGCGGCGAAGTGGCTCTCGCCCGACGAGCTCGACAGCGTCGACTGGCTGCCTGCCGACGTGGAGGTCGTCGAGAAGCTCAAGACGCTGCTCTGACAAAGGTCTCGAAGGGAGAAGAAGGGCCCGCTTCGGTTTCGAGGCGGGCCTTTTTCGACGGCGGATGCGCCGCGTGAACATTCGTCACAAAAGAGTGCTTCGGGGAAAGGGACTTTTTCGCTGCGCTCGAGTACGATCAGGCGTGAGCCGGTCATTTGCGACTGCCTGAAGGAGATTCTCATGACGATGTCAAATCTCCCGCATGACCGGGTTCCGGGTTCCGGGGCCCGGCAGGATCCATGTCTTCTGCGAAGGCGAGACTGAGGTGCTCTATTTGCAGGACTTCTGCAGGCTGATCGGCCTTTCCGGAAAAAAAAGGCGGTCATCTCCGTCTGTCCCGTGAAGAATCCCGCACGGGCGATCGAGTGGATATGCCGGCAAGTGCCCGGCGTTTCGAAGGCGTCCGCCGCCTCTCCCGAGTGTTGGCTGGTCATTGATCGCGACCGCCATGAAGGCTTTCACGAGGCGTTCGAGCTTGTGAAGCAGCATCCCTGCATACATCTTGCGGCCACGAAGCCGTGCTTCGAGTACTGGCTGCTTCTTCACTTCGATGATTTTCAGGATGATCTTCCTCTGGCGCAGGGTTGGTACGTTGCGAAGCGGCAGGTGCAGGGGAAGCAGGTGGCTCCGGACAGAAGCGTCCGGATGACGATGGAGTTTCTGGAACGTGTTGCTCATCCCGAGGCCGTGCTCAAGCGCCTGAAGAAGCACATGCCCGGTTACGGCAAGAACAAGGCGGGCGTGTTCGAGCAGCTTTTCCCGTTCTTGGGAACCGCTCTGTGGCGCACGCTTGGAGGCGTGGATCCCGAGTACGGTCATGGTTCGCGACTGCCTGAACTCCTCGAGCGGCTCTGCTCTCTTGCGGGCACCACGATCGTCGATGTTGCGTGCCGCCAGGCGTTAGAACTTGCTTCGAGGTGCCTGGCGAAGGCCGGCGGTCGTTCTTCGGGCACCTGCGTTCGGCAGAAGGCCAGGCCGGCTGCACCGAAGAATCCCCGCGCGTCAGGCGTCACGAGGATGCCGCAGTGTTGCGCCTGAGGGTGTTCCGTGAAGTGAACGGTCAAATGAAAGGCGCCTTCGGAATCCATGGAATTCGCGAAGGCGCCCTGATTTTGAGTGACTTCAGAGGGGAGGCCGTCAGGCGGCCTTCTTCGGCGTCACGAGGCTCAGTGCGATGCCGACGACGAGGCCGATGGCGGCGGGAAGCATCCAGTCAAGGCCTTCGGCCGCGAACGGCATGGCGGCGAAGAAGTCGGCGAGGACCGGCAGCTTGAAGCCTGCCTGGCCGAAGCCCGCCGTGATGGCGGCGGCGCCCGTGAAGAGCATCGTCATCGGGTAGGCGAAGCGGTGCTTTTCGATGAACGGGTGCAGGAAGGCGAGGATGATGAGCACGAGCGCAAGCGGATAGATCGCGACGAGGACGGGGACCGAGAACTTCAGGATCGCGGTGAGGCCGGCGTTGGCGATGATCGTGCTCGTCACGGCGAAGACCGTGAGCCAGCCGCGGTAGCCGAGAACCGGGAACGTGTCGCGGAAGTAGTTCGAGCAACAGGAGAGCAGGCCCACGCAGGTGTTGAGGCAGGCGATGAAGAAGATCGCGCCGAGGATGAAGAGGCCGGCGTGGCCGAACTGCTGGATCACGACGCCCGTGAGGGTCTGGGCGCCGTTTTCGCCCGTAAGGCCCGCACCGCCCGCTTCGGCGCCGATGTGCGCAAGCGCGGCATAGACTGTGATGAGCAGGAAGCCCGCGACGAAGCCCGCGAAGATCGTCTCGCGGACGACGCCCGAGTCCTTCGTGACGCCGAGCGCGCGGATGTTCATTGCGATGATGAGGCCGAAGTTGAGGGCCGCGAGCGTGTCCATCGTCTGATAGCCCTCGATGAAGCCGCGGACGAACGGCGCCGCGTCATAGGGGGCGCGCACGGCGCCGTACTCGCCGAGCGGATGCACGATGGCGGCGATGAAGAGCACCGCGATGAGCGTGAGCAGCGTGGGCGAGAGGATCTTACCGAGGCGCTGCGTGAGCTTTTCGGGGTTGAGTGCGATCGTGAAGGCGAGCAGGAAGAAGAAGACGGAGTAGGCGGCCTGGGCGACGGCATGGGCCTCGAAGCCCATGATGGTGCCCGAGAGCGCGCCTTCACCTGCGAAGAGTGGCGCAATCGCCATCTCGAAGGACGTGCCCGCCGTACGGGGAATGGCGAGGCAGGGACCGATCGAGAGGTAGATCAGAAGCGTGAAGAGGAAGGCGAAGGCCGGGTGGACGCGGTTGCCGAGCGCCGTGAGGCCGCCCGAGCGCGCGACGGCGGCCACGCCGAGAATCGGGAAGAGCACGGCCGTGACGGCAAAGCCCGACATGGCGGGCAGGGTTGCGTCGCCCGCAAGGGCGCCGAGGAACGGCGGGAAGATCAGATTGCCCGCGCCGAAGAACATCGAGAAGAGCGTGAGGCCGATGAGGCAGCGCTCCTTGAGAGTGAAGCTTTTCATAGTGTGCTGTGATTGAGTGTCTGTCTGCGCGCGCGTCCTCTCGATCGCGCGCCTGACCGCAGCCGACCTCTTTGGGGCGGCTTTTGCGGAGATCTCGAACAATAGCACAGGGCGGATGAGGCTGAAATCGGGGAAAGCGTTGAGGGGCGCGGTTTCGCCGCAACACGAGGAGAAAGTCCCTGGAAGCGGGATGGAAAGGCGGAAGGGAGGGGAAAGCGGACAAAAGAAAAGTCCCCGCAGACTTGCATCTGCAGGGACTCAAGAATCTGGGGTGGGAAATGGGACTCGAACCCACGACAACCGGAATCACAATCCGGGACTCTACCAACTGAGCTATTCCCACCAGTCTTTTTTGTTTTCTCAAGAGCGTGTCGTTCTCGAGAGACTTGAATTGTACAGGAAGTTTCGGGTTTTGCAAGGGGTGCGGATTGAAAATACCATAAACACGGTATACGGTGTTGCACGTGACTGCGGCGCAGTGAATTTCGTGGTTTTGTAACAAATGTGGGTAGGCGACCGTTTTGCACGCACCCGTGCGGATCCGCTGAAGGCGACGGGCGCATGGGCTAAAATCACGGCTTTCCGTTCACCATCCAATATATAAAAGGAGCATCCATGGCCCGAGGCCCTCATCTGAGCGAACTCGCCGCCGAGTGGCAGGCGCTGGGCGCGAAGCCCCAGCACGTTCGGCGCATCTTTCTTGCCTGGGCGGGGCTTGCCCCGTGGGAGGCCAGAAAGGGCGAGAGCTTTCCGAAGGCCGTGGCCGAGGCGCTGCCCGGCATCAGGGAGCGTCTTGACCGCCTCTCGCATGCGCTGCCCGTTCGAAGCGCCGAGGCCGAGACCGTCAAGCTCATTCTCGGGCTTGAGGACGGCGAGTGCGTCGAGTCGGTGTTGCTGCCCAGGCAGGGACTGTGCGTCTCTACTCAGGTGGGCTGCGCCGTCGGGTGCGTCTTCTGCATGACGGGCAAGGGTGGCCTCGTGCGCCAGCTCTCGAGCGCCGAGATCGTCGCGCAGTACTGCGAGGCCAGGCGGGTGCGCAGCGACGTCAGGAAGATCGTCCTGATGGGCATGGGCGAACCGAGCCACAACCTCGACGCCGTCTGCGAGGCGGTGGAGTTCTTCGGCAACGTGTGCGGACTCGCGCACAAGGACATCGTGGTCTCGACCGTGGGCGACCACAGGCTCTTCGATCGCCTGCCCGCGCTCTCCGTGCGTCCCGCGCTCGCGCTCAGCCTCCACACCACGGACAACGCGCTGCGCAGGAAGCTTCTCACCAACTCGAAGGACATTCCCGTCGAGACCCTCCTCGAGAGAACGCTCGACTACGCCGATGAGACGGGATACCCCGCCCAGATCGAGTGGACGCTGATGGCGGGCATCAACGACGCGCCCGAGCAGGTCGAGCGTCTGGCCGATCTCATCGAGGGACGCTACGCCATGGTGAACTTTATCGCCGTCAATCCCGTCGAGGGCTCGGGCTTCAGGAGGCCCGAGTCGGCCCACATGCAGGACCTCATCACGATCCTGCGCAGACGAGGTACCGTCGCGACCCTTCGCGACAGTGCAGCTCAGGACATCGAGGGCGGCTGCGGACAGCTCCGCGCACGAGTCATCGGCATCAGGAAGGAGCAGGCCTGACGGTCCGTTGCTTCGGTTTCAGAGGCCGCCTGTGGGCGGCCTTTTCTTCTCTGGGAATTGAGGATGGCATTCGCCTTTCTTCGCAGATGTTTTGCTTCGCCGGACAGGTTCTCCCGAAGGAGCCCTTCGCCTGTGTTCATGCACCGGCACCTCTGCACGGCAGGTCCCGGTGACAGGGAAAATTTCCTGTGAGTCAAGCTCTTCCTGGGTCCCTGACCTTTCCCTGTAACAGGCTTTGGCTGTTATTTTTTTGTGGGATCGAATTCTTTTCTCTTGAAAGAGGGGCTGAAAACTGCGGAGTTTCTATCCAATTCTGGAGTGGCTCGGTTGTTCTGATGCACTCTGCCCGCCTGCATCAGTCCGGCGGGCGCAACTCCTGAAAACCACAAAGCCCGGACGGCTCTTGCGCTTCCGGGCTTCAGTCATTAGGCTGCTTTTGCAGATCAGATCTGTTCGTAGATCTTGGAAAGCTGTGCGAAGACGGCCTTGTCTTCTTCAGTGGCTTCGCGATAGGCTGCGTCGGAGAAGGCGACGCCTGCGATGTCGGCCGCAGTGTAGAAACGGAGTTTTTCGGTCACGCCGGAATTGCTGCCGCCGCCGATCTGGAAGCCGATCATCTTGATTTCGTTGGTGGGCGTAAGGCCGCAGGCATAGGGGACGACCACGCGGTCAAAGCCGTGGTATGCAAATTCCAGGGCCTTCTTTTCCTTGATCGCCTGTGCGATCGTGTCAACTGTCGTCATTTCAATTCTCCTTGGTCGGAAAGTTGCGTCGAATATTTCGGACATGTGCTTTAAGTATCTGCTCAATTGAGTGTAAATGACATGACTTGGCTCAAAAGATTGATATGTCGATACAAAAGAATGGGTGACGATCGGCGAAGAAGAGGTGAAAATGCAGGGTTTTCGAGGGCTTTTTGCGGGAGATGTTTTGCAGTATAAGCTGAACGGCGTGCGTGTTCCGGCCGGCACTCAGGCAGTTGAGCTGATGCTCGGTACGTCGTGCCTCAGCGGCTCGCAACCTTCCGGGCGGCGATCATGCCGTTGAAGATGCAGATCGTGAGGGTGTTGGAGCCGAGGCGGACGGTGCCGTGGACGCCACCCATGCAGTGGGCTTGGGCGAAAAGCGCGTGACGCACCAAGGGCCGTCAGTCCGGGCTCTAAGACATTTTTCCAAGGTCGCGATGTAATACCTCAAGGTTCGCTCACTTTCACATGACGCTTCGAAAGGCTTCTGCTAGAGTTCAATCACGGTCTTCTGAGAGTTGACCGAAACGGAAACGCCCGGCAGGTCCGGGCTCGCCTTCAGACGAACCCGAGGGGTTCTCGTCAAAGGCGACCTTCTCCAGAACAGTCATCCGAATCCTCTTCGGCCTGATGCGGCATCCTCGGCCGCACGGACTGCTCTGATGTTTCTGCGAAACGGACGGACAACGTCCCCGTCCGACAATCCCAAAAAACTTTTTCCGCAATCAACATCCGGAGAACACAAATGAATCTCTCCCGACTTTTCGCACCCATCGCTCTCGTGTTCGCCATTGCCCTGTCCGGCATTTCCGGCAGCGCCCTCGCCGACACGACGCTTCGCATCGGCGTCACGCCCGTGCCGCACGCCGACATCGTCAACTTCATCAAGCCGACGCTTGAGAAGGAAGGCGTCAAGCTCGAGGTGGTGGAATTCAACGACTACATCCAGCCGAACCTCGCGCTCGATGCGGGCGAACTTGACGCCAACTATTTCCAGACGATTCCGTATCTGGAGGAAATGGTCAAGTCCCGCGGCCTCAACCTGCACATCCTCGTCTCCGTGCATCTCGAGCCGATGGCCCTCTACTCCAAGAAGGTGAAGAGACTCGCCGACATTCCGGCAGGCGCCAAGGTGGCCGTGCCGTCCGACCCGACGAACGAGGGTCGTGCACTCAAGGTGCTCGAGCACGCGGGCCTCATCAAGCTCAAGGACGGCGCGACGCTCCTCTCCGGCATCGGCGACATCGTCTCGAACCCGAAGAAGCTGAAGTTCGTCGAGCTTGAGCCCGCTCTTCTGCCGCGCGCCCTCGACGACGTGACGGCCGCCGTCATCAACGCCAATTACGCGCTCGAAGCGGGCTTCAACCCGGCGAAGAACGCCATTGCGCTGGAGGAAAAGAGTTCGCCCTTCGGCAACGTCGTCGCGATCCGCGAAGGCGACGACAAGAAGGAGGCCTTCCAAAAGCTCAAGAAGGCGATCACCTCTCCTGAAGTGAAGAAGTTCATCGAGGAGAAGTATCAGGGCGGCGTGCTTCCCGTCTTCTGAGAATTGCGTTAGTCTGAAGTGAAATGCAAGGCAAGGCCGGTCCGGGTTCGACCCGTGCCGGCCTTTGCGTCGATCTGGAGAATGATCATGACCCGTACCGACAAGCTCGTCGCCGCCCACTGGGGTGTCGCCCGCGTCCGCATGACGGACGGCCGTCCCGCGCTCGTTCCGATCGTCGAGGACATGAGGCCCTCGGAACGCATGGCCGACTATCTGGCGGGGCGTGATGGCGCCGAACGCCTTCTCGCTCCGAAGGTCCGTGAAGGCTATCTCAGGGCCTGCCGCGAGGGACGCGATCCCGCCCTGACCCGTGAGGGCCGCGGCAGGGAGGCCTTCGTCGAGGTCGAATGGGAGGAGGCGCTCGAGCTTGCCGCCCGCGCGATCGAGAGGACGTATGCGGACCACGGACCCTCGGCCGTCTGGGGCCGGTCCTACGGCTGGAAGAACACGGGCGAGGTCAACAATCCGATCGGACTCCTGAGAAGGCTGCTGATGCTCAAGGGCGGATTCGTGCAGACCTTCAACTCCTACTCCACGGCCGCCATCGCCGCCATACAGAAGGTGATCGCAGGAAGCGGAGACCCCGACGTGCCGCCTGCGGCCGAGGTGCTCGAGCATGCCGAGCGCGTCATTCTCTGGGGTGCGGATCCGGTCGTCACGAACGACATCGCCTGGACCACGACGCTGCACGACACGGCGAAGGTCTTCGAGGCGATGAGAACGAAGGAGGGACTCGAGGTCGTCGCCGTCAATCCCGTGAAGCCCGAGACGCTCGACGTCACGGGCGGGCGCTGGATCGCGCCGCTTCCCGGGACGGACGCCGCGTTCGCGCTCGGCCTCGTGCACACGCTTCTGGCGACGGGCAGGGCCGACCGTTATTTTCTCGAGACCCGCACGACGGGCTTCGAAACGCTCGAGGCCTGCCTCAACGGACGTCTTGACGGCGTCGTCCGCGACGCCGCCTGGGCGGCCGGCATCTGCGGGCTCGACGAGAAGACGATCAGGGATTTCGCTGAGGAGCTTGCGGCGCACCGGACGATGATCATGCTCGGCTGGGGGCCCCAGAGGGCCCGCTACGGCGAGTCGACGGTCTGGGCCGTCTGGGCGCTCGCCGCAGCGCTCGGCCAGATCGGTGGACGAGGTACGGGCATCGGCACGCGCTACCACTACTCTTCGGGCGGCGCGGGCGCGTCGGCGGGCAGGGGCCTTCCGGGCCTTCCCGTCAACGTGGCGCCCGTCGGTCCCGTCACGCATCCCGAGCGGCTCCCGAAGCCGCTTCCCGTCGCCGCCGTTGCCGACGTGCTCCTGAATCCGGGAAAGCGCATCCGCTGCGGCGGCATCGAGCTCGAATACCCCGACATTCGCCTCGTCTTCTGGGCGGGCGGCAATCCCTTCGCGCACCATCCCGACACGGGACGCCTCGCCGCGGGCTTCAGACGGCCCGACGCCGTCATCGCCTGCGACGTCTTCGAAACGGCGACAACGAAATATGCCGACATATTGCTTCCCGCCTCGCATCCGCTGGAAAGAAGCGACATTGCGGGGATCGGCGGCTATGCCGCGCGTGGGATCGTGAGAAGCTCGCAGGTGTTCGAGCCCAAGGGAAATGTGCTTTCCGACTACGAGATCTTCAGGCGTCTTGCCGCGAAGCTCGGCCTTGAGGGCGTCTTCACGGAAGGGCTGGACGAGCAGAGCTGGCAGAGGCGCCTCTATGAGGAGGCCGTGCGCCGTGAGGCTGCGGCGGGTCTTGAGCTTCCCGACTGGGATGCGTTCATGAAGAAGGGCATCGTGTTCTTTCCCGAGGCCGTCCCGGGGCCCACGGCGCTCGAGCGCTTTGCGGCCGATCCCGAAGGCGCGCCGCTCGCGACGGAATCGGGTAGGATCATGCTCGCGTCGAAGCGCGTCGCCGAGGCGGGGCTCGAGGACTGTCCCGGACATCCCGCCTATCTCGGCGAGCCCTCGAAGCCGGGCGAATACAGGCTCGTGAGTCCGAAGTCTGCCTGGCGGCTTCACAGCCAGCTCGACGCCGTGACGCGCAGGGCGCACAATACGGACGGGTGCGAGCCGTGCTGGATCAATGAGGACGATGCGGCGAGGCTCGGCATCTCGACGGGCGACGCCGTGAGGCTTTCGACGCCGAGAGGCTCGGTGCGCGCGGCCGCGGTCGTCACCGACAGGGTGCGCCCCGGCGTGCTCGCGCTCCATCACGGCGCATGGGCCGAGACGACGGAGGCGGGCGAGCGGGAGGACGGCGGTGTGAGGCTCGACTGCCGCCACGGCGCCGCCAACGTGCTCGTCCCCGACCTGCCCACCTCGGGCTGGAGCCGAGGCAACAACGCCGCAGCCTACGACGTGAGGCTCGAGCGCCTCTGACCGCCCGCCCGTGAGGGGGACGCGTGTTTTCAGGAGCCGTGCTAGCATCCGAACAACGGACGCGCACCCGAAGGTTCGTCGCCGGCGTTTCGCCGGCGCTGCTCGACGGCGGGCATTTCGCCCGACCCCGTCGCCATTCGCGGCGAGCAGCTCGTTGATGCCCTCAATAAACGCGCTGCTCGCCGCCCGTTCGCCGCCCGGACCTCCAAGGGCCCGGGTTCAAGTTCGGGTGCGCTTCCTTCCTTCAGAACCGTGCCTTTCGCGACGGCGGATTTTTGCAAAAACATGCCTTCCTGCATTTTTGCTGTCTTGCAAAAGCGTCACTTTTTGCAGAAAATCAAACTAGGTGAAATTCCCTAAGCACAAATTCATTTCTCATTAAAATCAACGACTTGGCAATAACCATGTGATTTTTGCGGTTTTTGCAATTGACGTCGGTTTTGCGAAGACATAAAGTTGTCTTGCCGCCCTTCGTGACGCGCATTGTGAAGATGCGGTCCGGGGCTTCGAACCCAGTTCAACGCACAACGACAAAGAGCCGACCTCATGATCTACACGGATCCCAAGCGCATCATCCTTTTCGACACCACGCTCCGCGACGGCGAGCAGGCCCTGCCTCAGAGCCTCTCCGCACGCGAGAAGATGCAGATCGCACTCGCCCTCGAGCAGCTCGGGGTCGACGTGATCGAGACGGGCTTTCCCGTATCCTCCCGCGGCGACTTCGAGAGCGTGCGCAGCATCGCTTCCGTTCTCAAGCGTGCGGTGCCCTGCGGCCTCTCCCGCGCCGTGGCGGGCGACATCGACGCCTGCGCCGAGGCGCTCAAGGCGGCCGAGCGGTTCCGCATCCATACCTTCATCGCCACGTCCGACATTCACGTGAGGGACAAGCTGCGCAAGGACTTCGACAGGATCCTCGAGATGGGCGTCGAGGCCGTCAGGCGCGCCCGCAACTACACGGACGACGTCGAATTTTCCTGCGAGGACGCGGGCCGCACGCCGATCGACCATCTCTGCCGCATGGTGGAGGCCGCGATCGATGCGGGCGCCACGACCGTCAACATTCCCGACACCGTGGGCTACACGGTGCCCGAGGAGTTCGGCGGCATCATCACGACGCTCTTCAACCGCGTGCCCAACATCGACAGGGCGATCATTTCGGTGCACTGCCACAACGACCTCGGCATGGCCACGGCCAACTCGATCACCGCCATTCAGCACGGCGCGCGCCAGATCGAGTGCTGCATGAACGGTCTGGGCGAGCGTGCGGGCAACTGCTCGCTCGAGGAGGTTGCCATGGCGATCAAGCTGCGCGAGAAGTCGCTCGGCGGTCTCTACACGGGCATCAACCCGAAGCAGATCGCCCGCACCTCGGGCCTCGTCTCCAAAATCTGCAGCGAGCCCGTGCCCGCGCACAAGGCGATCGTGGGCTCCAACGCCTTCGCGCACTCGTCGGGCATTCATCAGGACGGCGTCCTCAAGAACCGCGAGACCTACGAGATCCTCACGCCCGAGAGCGTGGGCTTCACGGGCAACACGATGCGCATGACGGCGCGCTCGGGCCGCCACATGATCCGCGCCTCGCTCGCCAACATGGGCTACAAGGACGATGAATATGATCTGAACGAAATCTACGCGCGCTTCCTGAAGCTCGCCGACAAGAAGGGCCAGGTCTTTGACTACGACCTCGAGGCGCTCCTCTTCTGCTCCACGCTCGAAGAGGAGGAGAACACGTTCGAGCTCGACGCCATGAGCGTGATGACGGGCGGCTCGCACTCGATCCCGACTGCCTCCGTTCGCCTGCGCGTCGGCAAGCGCACCCGCAGCGACTCCTCGATCGGCAACGGTCCCGTCGACGCGGTCTACAACTGCATCACGCGCCTCACCGGCATCCGCTGCGAACTCACGAGCTTCACGATCTCCGCCAACGGCGCAGGCATGGACGCACTCGGCCAGGTCGACGTCAACGTGAGGCACGAGGGCCGCATCTTCCACGGCATCGGCATGTCGGTCGACATTCTCGAGGCCGCCGCGCTCGCCCTGATCCACGCCAGCAACAACATCGACCGCGCGAACCGCATCCGCGAGACGCGCCGCCATGAGAAGGACGCGGACGTGCCGCAGCACCTGCCCTGATTCATCGGCATCAAGGTCAACCCCAAAACTCAACGACAGCATCAAAAGAGACAAGCATCATGCAGACACGCACGCATCACGTCGCCGTCCTCGCCGGCGACGGCATCGGCCCCGAAGTCATGGCCGAGGCGCTGAAGGTCATGGACGCAGCGGCGAAGAAATTCGGCTTCACGGTCACCCGCGACGAGCGCCTGGTCGGCGGCGCCGCCATCGACGCCTGCGGCAGGCCGCTGCCCGACGAAACCGTCGAGGCCTGCGACAGGGCCGACGCCATTCTGTTCGGCTCCGTGGGCGGCCCGAAGTGGGACGCGCTCCCGCACGAGTCCCGCCCCGAAGTGGGCGCGCTGCTCCCCCTGAGAAAGCGCTACGAACTCTTCTGCAACCTGCGTCCGGCCCGCTTCTACGAAGGCCTCGAGGGCCTCTCGCCCTTGCGCCGCGACATCGCCGAAAAGGGCTTCGACATGGTCTGCGTGCGCGAGCTCACGGGCGGCATCTACTTCGGTCGTCCGAAGGGCCGTGAAGGCGAGGGCGAGGCCGAACGTGCGTTCGACACCGAAACCTATACCCGCGCCGAAGTGAGGCGCATCGCGAAGCTCGCCTTCGAGATCGCCCGCCACCGCCGCGGCCGCGTGACGTCCGTCGACAAGGCCAACGTCCTCGCCACGTCCCGCCTCTGGCGTGAGACCGTCGAGGAGGTCGCGGCCGACCATCCCGACGTGACGCTCGAGCACATGTACGTCGACAACGCCACGATGCAGCTCCTCAAGGCGCCCTCGCAGTTCGACGTCGTGCTCTGCTCCAACATGTTCGGCGACATCCTCTCCGACGAATGCGCCATGGTGACGGGCTCGATGGGCATGCTCCCGTCGGCCTCGCTCGGCGGCTCGGGCTTCGGCCTCTACGAGCCCGCGGGCGGCTCCGCGCCCGACATCGCGGGCAAGGGCATCGCCAATCCGATCGCCCAGATCCTCTCGGCCGCCATGATGCTGCGCCATTCCCTCGGCGAATCCGAGGCCGCCGCCTGCATCGAGGCCGCCGTCGCGAAGGTCCTGAAGTCCGGCGTCATCACGGGCGACCTGGCCTCGGCCATGCCGGGCGCCACGGTCGTCGGCACCGCCGCCATGGGCGACGCCGTCGCCCGCGCCGTCGAGGAGGCCTGATCATGGGAAGGACGCTCTACGAAAAGGTCTACGACGCCCACGTCGTCAACGAGCTGTCGGGCGAACTGCCGCTCCTCTACATCGACCGCCATCTGCTCCATGAGGTCACCTCTCCGCAGGCCTTCTCGGGCCTGAGGGAGGCGGGCAGGAAGCTACGCCGTCCCGACCTGATGCTCGCGACGATGGACCACGACATCTCGACGCAGAAGGCGACGCTTGACGTCTGCAGTCCTATGGCGCGCGAGCAGGTGACGACCCTGATCCGCAACTGCCGCGAGTTCGGCGTGACGCTCTTCGGTCTGGGCCATCCCGGCCAGGGCATCGTGCACATCGTGGGTCCGCAGACGGGCTTCACGCTGCCGGGCACTACGCTCGTGTGCGGCGACAGCCACACGGCCACGCACGGCGCCTTCGGGGCACTCGCGTTCGGCATCGGCACGTCCGAGGTCGAGCACGTGATGGCGACCCAGACCCTCAAGCAGCAGCGCTTCAAGACGATGCGCATCGTCTGTGACGGCGTTCTCCCGAAAGGCGTCTATGCCAAGGACCTGATCCTCGCGATCGCCGCAAGGATCACGACCGCGGGTGGCACGGGCTATGCGATCGAATTTGCGGGCACGGGCGTCGAGGCGCTCTCGATGGAAGGACGCATGACGCTCTCCAACATGGCCATCGAGGTGGGCGCCAAGGTGGGCATGATCGCACCTGACGAGACGACGTTCGCCTATCTGAAGGGCCGCCCCTTCGCTCCGAAGGGCGAGGCCTGGGACGCCGCCGTCGAATACTGGCGCACGCTGCGCTCGGACGACGACGCCGTCTTCGACAAGGAGGTTCACATCGACTGCTCGAGCCTCGAGCCGCACGTGACCTGGGGCACGAATCCGGGACAGGCCATGCCCGTGACGGGCATGGTGCCCGTTCCTGCCGAAATGGCCGATCCCGTCGAGCGTGCGGGCGCCGAAGCTGCGCTCGCCTACATCGGCGTCGAGCCGGGTGCGCCCGTCACCGACGCAAAGGTGGACACGGTCTTCATCGGCTCGTGCACGAACGGACGTCTCGAGGACTTCCGCGAGGCGGCCAGAGTACTGAAGGGCCGCAGGGTTGCCGACGGCGTTCGCGCCCTGGCCGTGCCGGGCTCCATGGCCGTGCGCGCCGCGGCCGAGGCCGAGGGACTCGACCGGATCTTCATCGAGGCAGGGTTCGAGTGGAGGCTTCCGGGCTGCTCGATGTGCCTTGCCATGAACGACGACCGCGCCACCGAGGGCTCGCGCGTCGCCTCCACCTCCAACCGCAACTTCGTCGGCCGCCAGGGACGCGGCAGCCGCACCCATCTGATGAGTCCTGCATCGGCCGCCGCCGCAGCCGTTGCCGGCCACATCGCCGACGTCCGCGATTACATTTGAGGAGGCGCGCAGAAATGGAAAAGTTCACGACTCTGACGGGCGTCGCCGCCCCGCTCGACGCCGCCAACGTCGACACCGACCAGATCATCCCGAAGCAGTTCCTGCTTGCGGTCGACCGCAAGGGCTTCGGCGTGCATCTCTTTCACGAGCGCCGCTATCTTGACGACGCCGAGACTATCGAGAATCCCGACTTCGTGCTCAACAAGCCGGCCTACAGGAGCGCCTCGATCCTCGTCGCGCGCCGCAACTTCGGCAACGGCTCGAGTCGCGAGCACGCGCCCTGGACGCTGCTCGACTTCGGCATCCGCGCCATCATCGCGCCGTCCTTCGCCGACATCTTCAGCAACAACGCGCTCGGCAACGGGCTCGTGCTGGTGAACCTCGCCGAGGAGGAGGTCGACGAGCTCTTCAGGATCCTCGAGGCCGATCCCGGCATGAAGGTGACGGTCGATCTCGTCACGATGACCTGCACGGCGGGCGAGAGGACCTGGCGCTTCACGCTCGATCCTTTCCGCCGCAAGTGCCTCCTCGAAGGCCTCGACGCGGTCTCGCTTACGCTCGAGCATGAGGACGACATCCGTGCAAGAGAGAAGCGCGAGCCCGCCTGGCTCGTGCCTCATGTCGAGGACCTCAAGTCCTGTCCGGTCTGAAGCGCCTGCGCCTGAAAGCACGGAATGCGCCTGTCTTCGCCTTCGGATCCTCCCGGTGGGCGTGGACCGCGAAGAGTCCGCGCAGCCACTGCAGGGCGGGTTCGTCGGCGACGCGTTCGTGCCGGATGAGGCGGGTGTCGAAGGCGCCCCGGCCGCGGTTGCTTTCGGGACCGAGATGAATGGGAATGGCGACGATGCCGTCCCGTTCCTCGAAGAGTCTTGCCGTCTGCATGGGCATGACGGCCGTGAAGTCCGTGGGTTGAGAAGCGAGGGGACGGCGAGGAAATATGGGATCGTGACGGCGGTTTCCTGAAGCGCCTCGCCGAGCACGGTCGTCTCGTCCATGCAGTACACTTCAAGTCGGTTCTGTTCGCGGTTCGTGACCGTGATCTTGCGCCAGTGGCGGAGCATGTCGAGCGTCACCTCGTCCTTTTCGCGGGAGGCCTCGACCAGCGGATGTCTCTTGCGAACGCAGAGCGCGTAGCTGATCGGATAGAAGGAGCAGGTCTATGACTGCCTGGGTGAATCGAGCGTGTCTCAGGGTAGACCGCGCAGTCGAGAGACACCGCGATATCCTGCCCTGATCAATGTCGATCTTCATGAGACATGACGCGATCGCCGAGAGCCGAACATATCCGGCTCGAAGATCCACGGAAACGATGGCGATCGTCACTCGATAGTCGGCAAAGTCGAGCTTCATTGCGCCGCCCCCTGATGCTTGAAGAGATCCATAATCAATCGGTCGGGATCGGCAGACTCGAACTCGACGTGCGTACCGTTGGGCATGCTCAGACGAACCGTGCGGGAAGGAGCGGGTTCGTCAAGGTAAGGGAAGTCAGGAACTACCTGGAGCGTCTCGGAGGTAAAAGAGGCAACCTGTACAACTTCGGAAGATGAACTGCCGGCGGGATTATGAAGTTGCCCGCTTGCTGCCAGATTCTCCAGGAGCCGAAGAGATGAATAGAACACGCCAAGCGGCGGACGCTTGCGGGAGGAAATCAGGGTGGGAAGACACTGGCGATAGAACTCTCGCTTGCTTAGGAAGCTCTTCAAAACCCCCATCTCTGAACGATGGGGGAAGCAGATTTGTTTAA